>OLOZ01000011.1_pt1 | contig 201430 bp, 176 predicted proteins | sample 1673021 | NCBI WGS metagenome assembly OLOZ01 (sample SAMEA3136747, study PRJEB25190) | human gut metagenome | biome: human gut; feature: human-associated habitat; material: faeces | place: Austria | collected 2013 | reverse complement strand
CTGTACTTTATTCAAAAAATATCATTTTGAGACTTGACTTTTAATAGTTAGTCTATTTTAACGGATTTTTATAAAATTCCTTAAAGTTCTCAAAGCCCTGTGTCTTTAACTGCTCTTTTTGGAATTTTTTATTCTTGTTCATTCTTGTTACAAGAACCTGTGTACCTGTTTTTCTTTCTTCCTGTGCTTGTGCAATAACTTCACAAAGTCTGTCGCCTTCAACACCTTTTTCAATAAGGTATACAACCTTGTCATAATCTTCAGGGATTTTGAAGCCCTGTTCCATTAATAATAAAACAATTCTTTCAAATCCAATTGAAAAACCACATGCCGGTACATCATGACCTGTGAACTTACCAACCATCTTGTCATAACGACCACCGCCACCGCAGCTGCCGCCAAATTCAGGAATTGCTATTTCAAAAATTGTTCCTGTATAATATGACATACCTCTAACCAATGTTGGATCAAATACAATTTCAAAATCAGATGACTTTGTAGCCTTAACACTGTCTATAATTTCATCCATCCACTGTTTTACATCATCACCCATGAAATCTCCAAGCTTATCTGCCAGGTATCCAATAGGATCTGCCTGATTTTCAATTTCTTCAAATAACTGTATATATTTTTCAACTGATTCAGGGGCGAAATCGTATTTAATTAATTCTTCCTTAACGCCTTCTAAACCAATCTTGTCCATCTTATCAAGAATAATGAAAACGCTGTCAAATGACTCTTCAGGGAAACCACTGTATGAAGCCATTGCCTTTAAAATTCTTCTTTCATTAATTCTAATCTGGAAATTCTTAAATCCTAACTTTCCAAGTGTAGTTGTTGTTGCTAAAATAAGTTCAATTTCAGCTAAGTTACTTGGATCACCTAATATATCAATATCGCACTGCATAAACTGACGATATCTTCCCCTTTGTGGTCTGTCTGCACGCCAAACATTTCCCATCTGTAATGCCTTAAATGGTGATGGTAAATCGTTGGCATTTTTTGAATAATATCTAACAAGAGGAACTGTTAAGTCATATCTTAAACCATTATCAACTACATCCATTTCTTCCGTAGCTGTTTCTAAGTTTAACTTTTCTCCTCTTTTTAAAATCTTAAAAATTAACTTTTCGTTTTCTCCACCCTGTTTGCTTGTCAGGTTTGTAATGTGTTCCACGCAAGGTGTCTCAATCTGAGTAAATCCAAATGCATTATAAGTTTCCTTAATTACATTCTGTACATAATTTCTTATTTTCATTTCTTCAGGAAGAATATCCTTCATTCCTGTAACCGGTTTCTTACTTAAAGCCATGTTTTTGCTCCTTATATTTTTCTAACTTGTATATTTTACTATTAAATAGAAAAGAACACAAGTGTTGTATCTTTTATTAATTTACAAAATAACTTCTTTTTCTTTCAATCATTTCGTCAATTCTGTCAATATACTGGTCTACATTTTTCAATGTATCAATTCTAGTGGCACTTTTTCTGTCAGAAGAAAGTAGTTTTGTAACTGCTCCTGCTCCACATGCCCATACATTCTGATAGTCTCCCATCATAAGTATGTTGTAAATTCCTTCTTTACCGGGCAATGAATAACCTACATTTTCCTGATTACCTGCCATATTTTTTTGTCTGTACAAATAGTATGGCTTCATACCCATTTCATAAGCATATTCTTTTGTAATATTCATTAACTTTGTATTATTATCAAAATTTAAATCTGAATATTTTTGTCTGTTCATGTTAAGTCTTGAACCACGTTTTAATGCCAGGGAATGTACTGTAATACCATCTGGTGCCAGCTTCAAAGCCTGTTCCATTGAATATTTAACCATGTCCTCTGTTTCATTTGGTAGACCGATTATAAAATCCATATTTATGTTATCCATGCCACAATCTCTTGCCAAATTAAAAGCCTGTATTACCTGTTTGACTGAATGTTTTCTACCTATAATGTCTAGAGTTTCCTGATTCATTGTCTGTGGATTAATGGAAATTCTTGAAACATTTTGTTTTTTTAAAGTCATTAATTTATCTCTTGTAATGCTGTCCGGTCTGCCTGCTTCAACAGTAAACTCCTTTACATTACTGAAATCAAAATTATCTTTTAATGCATTTATTAATCTGTCTAACTGCGCAGGTTCAAGTGTGGTTGGCGTACCACCACCAATATATACTGAATTAAGTTCTTTATCCTGTAATTGCTTACCTAGGAATCTCAATTCCTTAATAACTGAATCCACATAAGCATCTACTTTTTCCTTATATCTGTTTAAAGGATAGGATGTAAATGAACAATAAAGACAAGTTGTTGGGCAAAATGGTATACCCACATATAAACTATAATTGCCCTTGTAATTAACATTTGAAAGTACCTTATGTTCCATGTTTGAAACATCCATTGCCAGGTCCAACTTGTTATCAGAAATAAAATATGTTTCTTTCATTTCTTTTCTTATTGCTTCATCTGAAAGTCCCTGTTCTTTTAACATACCCGGAATTTTTGCCGGTCTGATACCTGTTAAATTGCCCCAAGGCAGGTCCTGTCCTATATCTTTTCTCATTAAACAGTACAAAAGCTTTTTAAGAGCGTTTTTTGTCTCCCTTCTATCCTGAAAGTCACAACAAATTTCGTCTTCAAAAAGCTTTTTGGCCTCATCGTACAATGATGCAGTAATTTTTTCTTCCTGAAAAATCACTTTTAGTGTTCTGTATGACTCTTCTAAATCTTCATTAATTTTAAAAGGCTGTCCCACATAAAAAGCCTGCACCATTGACTGAATATCATATTCAAATTGTTTAGGTTCTATCTGAATGTCTATCATTAATAATATACCTTTTCGTTATCTATAGTTGTCATATCCATATGTCCCGGATAAACAGTTGTTTCGCCTGGAAGCACTAACAATTTTTCTTTAATCGATCTGATAATTGCCGCTTCACTTCCCCCTGGAAAATCTGTTCTACCTCTGCTCTGATGGAAAAGTGTGTCACCACTAAACAAAACTTCATCTTCTGCTATATAATAACAACCACTTCCCTGCGTATGACCGGGCGTTAAAATAAACTTAATTTCCTTATCTGCAATAGTAAACTTATCACCATCTCTTAAATATTTGTCTGCACAAATGCTTACAGGATTTCCAAACATTGATGATAAATTTGCTCTTGTATCTACTAAAAGCCTGTCTTCTTCTTCAGAAGCATATACGGGAATATTGTATTTTTCCTTTAATTCCGTTACAGCACTAATGTGGTCTGCATGACCATGTGTAAGCAAAATTGCTTTTGGAATCATTTCTATTTTACTAACATTAACACTGATTTTTAAAGCATCATCACCGGGATCAACAATAAATCCTTCTTTTGTATCTGTGTTCATACATAAATAACAGTTAGTATAGCATTCACTAACTAATACGCTTCTAATTTTGATATTTCCCATCTATTTCTCCTTTTCAAAAATGGAAGACAATTGTTATCCACTACACTATACCCACTGTGCCACCTGACAAATTAACGAAAGCACGCTCCCGCTGCCAAACGCTCGTAGCGGTTCTATCAAGCCGACTACGCTGCCTTGATGAACCGACGGCGTTAGAGCACTTTCTTCTAATTTTGTCAGTTGCCACAGTGAAGAAATTAATTTCCATAACATAACAATTGTCTTCATTTTTTCACATTACAAAATGTCAATTACAACGTTTAACTGCTTGTTCGCTCGATATCAATGATACTGTCAATTGTTCGAATTTTTGCAATTAAGCTGTTTAATTCTTCTGTACCCTGTATTGCAAATGTCATTGTAATTGTGGCAATGTCAGACTTGCTTGTTCTACTATTGATGCTGTTTACATCAATATTTCTTTCTGTAAATATTCTTGACAAGTCTGTCAAAATACCGACTCTGTTGTTTGCATAAATAACAATTTCTGTCATATATTTGCCGTCCTGCTTGCCTTCGTCAGCAGCCCAGCTTGCCTCAATTAATCTACCTCTTTCAATATCAGGAAGATTCATAATATTGATACAGTCTGTTCTATGAATTGAAACACCACGTCCTCTTGTTACAAAGCCCACAATTTCATCACCTGGTACAGGACTACAACATTTAGAAAATCTAACTGCTACGTCATCCATACCTTCAACAATAATACCGCTCTTAGAATTACTTTTTCTTGGAACATTTGCCTTATTATTGTTTGTGTCTTTTAATACATCATCGTCTGTTACTTCAACCTTGTGTTCCTTCTCGTACTCATCAAGAAGTTTATTTACAATCTGACCTTCTTTTAAGCCACCATGACCAATTGAAGCAATAAGAGAATCCCACTCTTTGTAACTGTATTTCAACCTAACTTTTTCCATATATGCAGGCTTTAATATTTCTGATAAATTAATATTCTTTGCCTTGCAATATTTTTCAATAAGATCTTTACCTTTTACTATATTTTCTTCTTTATTTTGCTGTTTAAACCAAACATTAATTTTATTTTTTGCCTGTGTGCTCTGAACAACCTTCAACCAGTCTCTACTTGGACCTGTAGAGTTATTAGATGTAATAATTTCCACTCTGTCACCGTTTTGGAGCTTGTAGTCGATATTAACCATCTTGCCATTAACTCTTGCACCAACCATCTTATTACCTACTGCACTATGAATACTGTATGCAAAATCAATTGGTGTAGAACCGCTTGGTAAATTCTTTACATCACCATTTGGTGTGAAACAGTACACTCTTTCAGAGAACATATTCAAATCATCTTTTAAAAGATTAATAAATTCATGGTTATCTGACATGTCTCTCTGCCATTCGAGAATTTGTCTTAACCAGGCAATTTTCTGCTCTTCATTATCGCCGTCACCTGTAATATTTTCCTTATACTTCCAATGAGCTGCGATACCATATTCAGCAGTTTTATGCATTTCGTATGTTCTAATCTGAATTTCAAATGGTTGCCCGTTTGGTCCAATTAATGTTGTATGAAGTGACTGATACATATTCTGCTTTGGCATTGCAATATAGTCTTTGAATCTTCCCGGCACAGGAGTGTATTTCTCGTGTATTATACCTAACGCTCCATAACATTCCATTACACTGTCAACAATAATTCTTACTGCAAAAACATCATAAATCTGATCCAAAGTCTTGTGTTGCATAGTCATTTTCTTGTAAATACTAAAATAATGCTTTACACGACCATCTATTGTTGCTTTAATGCCTGCCTTTTCAATATAGCCTGCCACCTCAGCAATTAAGTTACTCATAAACTCTTCACGATGTTCTAATCTTTCATGAACACCGTCAACTAATTCTTTGTATTTTTCAGGCTCTAAATATCTTAAAGCTAAGTCATCTAATTCAATCTTAATTTTAGAAATACCTAGTCTGTCAGCAATTGGCGCATAAATATCCATTGTCTCTTTTGACTTTTCTTTCTGTTTTTCAGGTGTCATATACATAAGCGTACGCATGTTATGTAATCTATCCGCAAGCTTAATCAATATAACTCGAATGTCCTTTGCCATTGCCAAAAACATTTTACGCAAATTTTCTGCCTGCTCTTCCACCTTATCAGCATCGTAATCTAATTTAGTAAGTTTTGTTACGCCATCAACCAGGTCTGTTACTTCTTCGCCAAATTCCTTAATCATTATTTCGCGGGTTGCGGCTGTATCTTCCATTACATCATGAAGAAGACCTGCCATAATTGATTCTTTATCCAACTCTAAATCAGCTAATATTAAAGCTGTATGAAGCGGATGAATAATGTATGGTTCTCCAGACTTTCTTTTCTGGTCGCCATGTGATTTTTTTGCAAAGTTATATGCTTTATCAATGATTCTTAGATCGTCTGCTGATGGATGATAGTGCTTAATTTTTTCAATTAATCTTGCATATAATTCTTCAGGTGTCGCCTGCTCTTCTTCTTTTGGGATTACTCCATGATTTTCAATTTTAATGTTTTTGTTTAAATCTGTCATATCTCAATCCTTTTTATTTTCCATCGTATGTTACTACTGCATCTACTCTATATTTTGAAAGTTTTTCTCTTCCTTTAAGTCCTGCCAGTTCAACTAAAAACAGGTTGTCTACAACTTCTCCTCCTAATTTTTCAACTAACTTAATAGCTGCTTCAATTGTACCACCTGTGGCAATTAAGTCATCGACTAAAATAACTTTCTGACCAGGTTTAATTGAATCTATATGCATCTCAATTTCAGCTTTTCCATATTCTAAATCATAGCTTTCTGAAATTGTCTCACAAGGTAATTTACCTTTTTTTCTAACTAATACAAATGATTTTCCAAGTAAGTAAGCTAAAGGCATTCCAAATATAAAACCTCTTGCCTCTAAACCAACGATTACATCAAAATCTATATCTTTAATCTTGTCCAACATTGAATCTATAGCAATCTTTAATCCCTTTGGATCCTGTGTTACTGTTGTAATATCTCTAAAGATAATTCCAGGTTCAGGGAAATCCGGTATACTTCTAATATATTTTTCTACTTCATTCATTCTTCTTGTCCTCCTTATGAATGCTTTTAGCAAAATCTGTCAATTACGATTTGTATTTGGCTATTACCGTTAAATTCGTTTATTGTTGGGTAATATGTAGCCATTATCTCAATGTTGTTTTTCTCCCCTACTAAAGCCTTGTTAATTTCTTCCTGACCGAATTTATTTTTTAAAAATTCCATAAAATCAATAACACGGCTAAAAATCATTGCAGTCATTGTATATGAACTGCTATTTGTAATGGTAAGTTTCAATACGTTACCATTCTTACCCAATATTTGTAATTTATTTATTTTTAAATGCTTTTCAGCAAATATTGGCTTTTCATTACCTTTACCAAATGGTTTGATAATACTTAACTCCTGTATCATGTTCATTGTAACATATTCAAGGGGTAGTTGCATATCAATCCACACCTTTAAATATAAATCTTCTTGAGTTAAATTACAATTTTCATTTAGCTTTTTTCTTAAAGTACCTATATTTTCTTTTGGAAGGGACACACCTGCAGCCATTTTATGACCACCAAACTTAGTAAACAATTCTTTTACCTTAGTAAGTTCAGCGTACATGTCATATTCTTCAATGGAACGGCCGGAGCCTTTTACACCTTCAACGGCATCTGTTAAAACAATAGTTGGTTTATTATATTTTTCCCTTACACGACCTGCAATAATTCCGGCAATACTTTCATGGCAATGTTCTAAATATATAACCAAAACTGAATCATCTAACTGTTCTGCTTTTTCAATAGCTTCTTTAGTTCCTTTTTCTGTTAAATCTTTTCTTTCATCATTTAATTTTTTCAAGGCTTCTGCTAAAACTTCTGCATATTTTTCGTCTTCACATTCAAGCAAATCCATTGCTTTTTTTGCGGTATCAAGTCTGCCACTGGCATTTAAACATGGTCCAAGTATAAATCCAAAATGATAGGAATCAAGGTTCTTTTTATTTAACTTACACTGATTAATCAAAGCATTAATTCCTATATCATTATTTGTTTTTAAAGCTTCCAAACCTTCTTTAACAATTATTCTGTTTTCGCCCTTTAATTCTACCACATCACACACAGTTGCCATAGCACCATAGGGTAATAATTTTAATATAAATCTTTCGCTTACATGCATATTTTCAAATAGAGCGCGCATAAACTGAAATGCCACCATGGCACCGCACAATTCTTTAAATGGATATTGACAGTCTATTTGCTTGTGATTAACTATTGCATCTGCATTGGGCAAGATATATTTTTTTTCGCCATTACTTTCTTCAAAAACGATTTCATGATGGTCAGTTACAACAACCGTCATCCCTAATTCTTTTGCATATTCTATCTGTTTTATGGCAGCAATACCATTATCACATGTAACAATAGTATCAACGCCCTGGTCGTATGCCTGCTGTATTAACCTTTCATTAATTCCATAGCCATCTTCAATTCTATGTGGGACAACCACATCCACATCAGCGCCTAAATACTTTAAACAGGTATGTAAAATATAGCCGGAACATATACCATCAACATCATAGTCGCATATAATTCTGATTTTATTTTCATTATTTATTTTTATACTTAAAATATTAACTGCCTTGTCCATGTCCTTAAATAGCCATGGAGAGCTTATTTCATTTATAGTTCCGTTAAGATATTGATTTATTTCTTTTTCAGATATAACATCCCTGTTTCTCATTAATCTTGCTGTAATAGGGCTAATGTTATATTTCTTTGCAATACCATTAAAATCTGCTTTTTTTGTCTGTAGAAACCACTTTTCATTCATAATAAAAATCACCATTTAAAGTAAGAAAAGCGGCACCATCCAATAGATGATACCGCTCAATAAAACCTTAATTATTTATCGTATTTCTTACCCTTCATAATATACCATAAAGAACCTGTAACAAATACTGATGAGTAAGCACCAGCTACAATACCTACCATTAATGGTAATGTAAATTCTCTAATAGATGATACACCCATTACAAAAATCATAAATACCATTATAAATGTTGTAAGTGAAGTATAGATACTTCTTGTAAGAGTCTGTGTAATACTCTGATTAATAGTATCAATCATTGTATCTTCACGTTTCATTACAGCCTTGTTTTCTCTAATTCTATCGAAGATTACGATTGTAGCGTTAATTGAGTAACCTACAATTGTAAGTAAGCATGCAATAAATGTTGTTCCTACTGTTACTCTTGATAAACCATAGAAACCTACAACAATAAGTACGTCATGTAATAAAGCTATAACGGCTGCTAAAGCAAAATGTACATTCTTAAATCTGAACCAAATATAAATTAACATACAAATTGTTGCTATAACTGTTGCAACAACAGCATCTGTTTTCATTTCAGAACTGATTGTATCTGAAATTTCTGTATCATTAAAGTTCTGCTTGTCGTCTTTAGCCTGATATTTGCTAATTAATAAGTCTTTAAACTTAGTCATTTCTTCACCTTCAAGCTTCTTTGTCTTGATTGTGAATAAGCCCTTTGTATTTGTATCCTTCTGAGCCTGAATATCGTTTGTTGAAAGTAAATCTGCGATAGCAGGTTTTACATCCTTATTAAATTCATCAATTGTGTAGTCCTTATCAAACTGTACCTGAATTGATGTACCACCCTTAAATTCAATACTGAAATCAAATGGGCCGTTACCTTTAGCTGAGTTAAAGATAATACCGCCAATTCCAATTACAATTACAATAATAGAAATTGAGAACCAAATTTTTCTCTTTTCAATAAATTTAATTGTCTTCTTAACTCTTTCTTTTCCGTAGAATACAGGCTTCTGGAATCCCATGTAGTAAAGCATCCATACAAGACCTCTTGAAACTACAAGAGATGTAAATAACTGGATGAAAATACCAATCATAAGAGTTGTTGCGAATCCCTGAACTGTACCTGAACCCTTAATCCATAATACTAATGCAGCAATAAATGTTGTAACGTTACCGTCAACGATTGCTGATGTTGCTTTCTTAAATCCTATTCCAATAGCACTCTTAACATTCTTACCTGCCGCAATTTCTTCTCTAATACGGGCATAAATAATTACGTTGGCATCTACCGCCATACCAATGTTAAGGATAATACCTGCAATACCAGGTAACGTAAGTGTTAAGTCAAATCCGTTAAGTGCTAAAAGCATTAACTCAATGTATGATATTAAAGCCAAGCCTGCAGCTAAACCTGGAATTCTATATACAAATAATAAGAATAAAATAATTATAATAAAACCAACGATACCTGCCTGAATACTCTTTGATAAAGCATCACTACCTAAGTTAGCACTCTGAACGCTATGGCTTAATTCATCAAGCTGTACTTCCAAAGAACCAATACCGATGTTTGTAGCAAGTGTCTGAGCTTCTTTTAATGTGAAATCACCTGTAATCTGTGCCTGTCCACCTGTAATGGCAGCCTGAATTTTTGGAGCACTTAAAACTTCATCATCATAAATGATAAATGACTGTTCGCCAACATGAGAACTTGTCATTTCACCAAAAGCCTTTGTTCCTTCTGAGTTAAACTGTAAACTTACGATGTTTTCATTTACACCTTTATCGTTTGTTGTAGCCTGTCCTTCAGCACTGGCTACTGTATCACCTGTTAACCATACCTGATAATAACTCTTATCTACCTTAATGTATTTCTTATTCTTTAATTCAGCCTTTGTTGGTGTGTACCCACTCTTTGCAGCTGTACAGAAATATAAAATACCCGGTTTTCCTAATTCATCTAATACTTCATCAGCATCGTATGCACCTGGAATTTCAACAGTAATTCTGTCTTCTCCTGCTTTATACGCTGTTGCTTCTGTACTAAATGCAGCAATTCTCTTTTCAAGTTTTGCTCTTGTTTTTTCTAAAGTATCTGCTGTCAAATTACTTTTATCAGATTCTGCTACCTGATATGTAATACTTACACCACCCTTTAAGTCAAGACCCTGAGTAATGTACTTTGCCTGGCCGCGATCCCCTATACCAAACATAATAACGTATCCTGCAAAAGCAAGTACGGCAAGAGAAATAATAAATGCTATTATTCCCTTTGTTTTGTTCATCTTAATTTTCATCTTTTACCTCTTTCTTAGTCAGCATCCGCTAAAGCTGCCTTTATCATTATTGAGCATTCCACTCTTTTTTTCTGCATTTCACAACCTATGTCATAGGCATCATTTATTGTACCGTGAAAATTGTATGAGTTTGCTGCACATCCACCACTACAATAAAATTTTGAAAAACAGTTTTTGCACTTTTCTTTTGAATATACGTTGCAATCACCAAATGTTTCAACTATATCGTTTCTAACGATTCCGTCATTTACATTCCCCATTAAGAAATCTTCATTGCCAACAAACTGATGACATGGATAAAAATCTCCCCAAGGTGTAACTGCTAAGTATTCCGTACCTGAACCACATCCTGATAATCTCTTATAAACACATGGTCCCTGATTTAAATCAATCATAAAATGGAAAAAGTTAAAGCCATTACCTTCTTTTTCCCTCTTAATATATTCAAGAGCTAATTTATCGTACTCTTCCATAATTTTAGGTAAATCTTCTTCTCTTATAGAGTATGGATCTTCCTCCGGTCCAACAACCGGTTCAATAGACATTTGTTTAAATCCTAAGTCTGCAAAATGCTTCACATCTTCAGAAAAATCTAAATTATCTCTTGTAAATGTACCTCTTACATAATAGTTTGTCTGCTTTCGGCTATCTGCAAGTTTCTGAAACTTTGGAACAATAAGGTCATAACTACCCTTACCTGTTCTAAAAGGTCTCATTCTGTCATTTACTTCTTTTCTACCATCTAAACTTAAAACTACATTTGACATTTCTTTATTAAGATATTCCATTATCTCGTCATTTAATAAAACACCATTTGTAGTTAATGTAAATCTGAATTTCTTGTTATTTGGTTCTTCAAGTGAACGACCGTATTCAACTAACTGCTTTACAACATCCCAGTTCATTAATGGTTCGCCACCAAAAAAGTCAACTTCCAGATTAACTCTGTTTCCTGAGTTTGCGACTAAAAAGTCTAAAGCTTTCTTACCCACTTCAAAACTCATTAATTCTCTACGGCCATGGTATTCACCCTCTTCTGCAAAACAATACTTGCATGCTAAGTTACAATCATGAGCTATATGTAAACATAGAGCCTTAACTACTGTCTGACGTGTTTCCTTAAACTTTTCTACGAAAGGCTGATATATATCCTCAGTAAACAACTGTCCATCTTTCTTCAACTGTTCAACTTCGTCAATAACTTCTCTTATCTCTTCTTCTTTGTACTTTGAGCTAAGTTCTGAAATTATAGCTTCAGCATCAAGTTTTTCAAACAATTCTATAACATCGTATGTAACATCATCAACAACATGAACCGCTCCACTGTTGACATCTAATACAATATTGTACCCATTGCTTTTATATTGATGAATCACTGTAATTTTCCTCCCTTTTTAACGCACTATAACAGAGTTGAGTGCTCAACTCTGTTATAGTGTAAAATAATCAATATTAAATTATTTGTTTTCGCAAGTCTGGTTTCCTACTGTACATGATGTCTTGCAAGCTGACTGACATGATGTCTGACATTCACCACAACCGCCTTTTTTCATTGTGTCCTTTAATGTTTTCTGATTTAATGTTTTGATATGTTTCATGGTTTTCCTCCAATACTTATTTGCGTAAAAAGATACTTACGCATAATTCTTATGGTATTATAACACATAAAACGTTTTTTTCAAACGTTTTTTTAGCTAACCATTCCTCCGAGGGTTCCACCCCCTACAGATGCCAGTACTAATTTTATAATTCCTATAGTTTCACTATTAATTTGACCGTTCACTATTATCGAAACTAAAACTATGACAACAGCATATATGAGACCTGATATGGCTCCCCACATAAACTTCCCTTTATCCATAACTTTTCCTATTACATAACCGCCTGCAAAGGTAGCTATGACATATGTAGCAAGAATTAAAATTTGTATGGTGCTATAGGCTGGTGAGATTTTTAAAACAATAAATGCAACTGCTACTATTAGCACAAAACTTACAATCATTTCTAAAAGTAAGTCTTTTAAAAAAGATAAAATAATTTTGTCCATTTTACTCCTTTTTTCATTTTTTCTTTATTTTATTACAGTGTCAAAATGCCTTATTCTACCTGTACTTTTTTAATAATGGTATTGACATTGAAAGACCGTAATCAGAATTTAGGTATTCTCCCCTCCAAATATTTTTATAATAAATTATATTTGTGGGCAATATAATTTATTACCAATTCTTGACTTTAACAGGTTCATTATGTAAAATCTTCCTTAACAAGTCAGGGACTTGAAATATTATTAATTTATAAGGAGAAAGTTATGGGACCCAGTGACATAGCTCTGCTATGCGTATTACTTATTTTATTATTATTCTCGGCGTTTTTTTCCTCAGCCGAAACAGCTCTTACCACTACTAACAAGGTAAGACTTAGAATGCTTGTGGAGGAAGGCAACAAACAAGCCATTATTCTTGATAAGATTTTAGGTAATTCAAGAAAAATGCTTAGTACAATTTTAATTGGAAATAATATTGTAAATATTGCCGCTTCTTCTTTAACAACAATTTTTATGCAAAGTGTTTTTAACGTAAGTTGGATTGTTAGTATTGGCGTTGGTATTCTTACACTTGTAATTATTATTTTCGGAGAAATTATTCCTAAGACAGTTGCCTCAATTTATGCTGATTCAATTGCTCTAGCTTATGCTAAACCAATTAATTTCTTTATGGTTGTACTTACACCTATTATTTTTGTTTTAAATTTATTCTCAAGTTTATTCTTAAAACTTTTTAGGGTTAATGTTAATTTGAATTCTAAATCAATTACTGAAGATGAACTTAGAACTTTAGTTGGTGTTAGTCAGGAAGAAGGCATAATTGAAGAAGACGAAATGGATATGATTAACAACGTTTTCGATTTTGGTGACACTTGTGCTAAAGATATTATGATACCAAAAGTTGACATTACAATGGTTCCTTTGGATATTACCTATAATGATTTATTAAAAGTCATTAGAAAAGACAAATTCACAAGAATGCCTGTTTACAAGGAAGATTCAGATAACGTAATCGGTATTATAAATATTAAAGACATGATGTTAATGGGTGTTAATCCTAATAATTTCGATATAACAAAAATCATGCGTGAGCCATACTTCACTCACGAAAAAGAAGAATTAAATGACCTTCTTATGGAAATGAGAAATAAAGAACCGGGCATGTGTATCGTTTTAGATGAATATGGTCAAACTGAAGGCCTTATTACTTTAGAAGATATTGTGGAAGAAATTATTGGCGATATACATGATGAATTCGACGAAGCTGAGGAACAGGTTATCAGACCTGTTGGCGAAAACGAATATATTGTTGAAGGTTCTATTAACCTTGATGATTTTAATGACCAGTTAGGCACCGAAATTGACTCAGAAGATTATGAATCATTAGGTGGTCTTATTATTGAACATCTTGACCGCCTTCCTAACAAGGGTGACAGTGTTGTAATTGATAATTGCAAATTAACAGTTATAAAAATGGACGAAAAACGAATTGACTTAGTAAAGGTTGTTGTCACTCCTAAAGAAGCCGAAACAACTGAATACGATACGGAAAATGAGGAATAAGTTGCTAATACTTTATTGCTCATGAAAAAAAATGGAATTGGCAAAAGCCAATTCCATTTTTACTTTCAGTAAACCGCTTATTTAACTATCACTTTGCACTTGGCTTTTTTCCCACCGTCTTTTGTTCTTACCACAATGTAGCATTTTCCTTTTTTTAGTGCCTTTACTTTTCCCTTTGACACTTTTGCGATTTTTTTATTTGTAGTTTTCCATGTCACCATTTTATTTGTAGCCTTGCTAGGTGTAATAGTATATTTAAGTTTATATTTTTTGCCCTTCTTTAACACTAATTTCTTTTTATTAAGTTTTATTTTTTTAACAGAACGAACAGGTGTAGGCATACCAATGCATGTTCTACGTGGCTCAATGTACTCTTGCTTTTTGTATAAATTATAGTTGCTCCAACTATTTTTGTATTTGTTGGAATACCATATTACAACATCATCTTTACCTAAAACAAATTTGCCCAAATCATTTGGTTTATTTCCGCAAAAAGTAACTTTTTCTAAATTACTGCAATTATTAACTGCTCCATCTTCAACTTTTGTAACAGTTATTGGGAATTTTATTCGTTGTATGTTTTTATTTTCGCAAAAAGTATTTTTTGCAATTGTTTTAACACCTGTTTTTACTATAACTTCTATGTCTTGCATTGCAGCTGGATAAAATAAAAGGTGTGTTTTGTCCTTATTAAAAAGCATACCATTTTCACTGGCATATTTTTTATTTTTACTGTCTAATGTTATCTTTTCCAAAGATGTGCAGCCTGTAAAACAAGAACTAACACTTGCATTTTTGCCATTAATTCCTTCAACCATATTTCCGTCATTTGTTTCTGCAAGGGATTCAACAGTTGATGGAATTGCTATTTCTTTAAGGCTTTTACAATTAGAAAATGCATATATGCCTATACTTTTTGTTCCATTAGGAATTACAATATCCTTCAAACTTTCACAGCCACTAAAGGCACCTACACCAATGCTTTCAAGGCTTTCAGGTATATCAATGCTTTCAAGGCTACTACAGCCATCAAAGAGTCCATCACTTAAATCTTTAATACCATTAGCAATGCTTACTCTTTTCAGATTTTCGCATTTGCTAAACACTTTTCTGCCTAAATATTTTACATGCTCAGGTATAACAAATTCTGCTACGTTTTTACCTCTTGGATACAAAAGAATTACTTCTTTGTTTTTGCTATATAAAACTCCATCTTCGCTGGAAAATTCACTGTTATTTTCATCAACAATAATATTTTCCAAGTTGTCGCATCCATTAAAACAAGGAAATGCTTCCCTTGAATTGCTTTCAATATTTTTTATATTCTCAGATAGTGTAATATTCTTTAATGTTTTGCAGTCTGTAAATGTATCTTCTCCAATGGATACAACTTTCTTTCCATCGATTACTACTGGTACAACCACATCTTCCTCTGTGCCTGTGTACTTCATTATGTATACATTTTCGCCATTTACAACATACTCCCAATTTGATGATGTTAAGGTTTCATTCTCTGTAGCCCTAACTCCTGATAGCAACATTACTATCATTGAAAAAGATAATAACGCACTAATTAAAATTTTTGAATTTAATTTTGCCTTCATATTCTTACCTCCAACTTTGTTTTCTATACTTATATTCATTACATTTATGCTTAATAAACACAATGTCATTTTATAATTTTAGTATTTTTATCCTCCCTCCCAATTTATTTTATAAGCAACTGTCACAATAAATTATATCAGTATAAAATAACACTTAATTAAATTTTTCTTTTCATAAATACTATAACATACTTTCACCTGTTTTTTCACTTTTGCGATAAACGGTACTTTTTTTGGAATGAACGACACTTTTTTCTCTAAAAAAAGAAATCACCGTCAGAAACAGTGATTTCTTCTTGAAATAGTTTATATTAAATTCTATTTACTTTTAATATTCTCCCATAACTTACCCTGCTGCTCTTCACAATACTGGCAACTATAGAGACCATTCTTCTTGTCTGTTAAAATAAATACGTCATCAAGTTCCTGCTCAATTGATGTGATGCATCTTGGGTTCTTGCAATGTAAAACATTTACGATTTTTTCTGGAAGTTTAACTTCTCTTTTTTCAACCAGCTTTCCATCCTTGATAATATCAATTGTAATGTTATGGTCTACAAATCCTAATACGTCAAAATCAACAATATCATCTAATGAACCTTCAACCTTGATAATGTCTTTCCTGCCCATTTTTCCACTGCGGGCATTTTTTATAATTGCCACCTGACAATCTAACTCATCTAAATTCAAATAATGACAAATTGCCATTGCTCTTCCTGCCTGAATGTGGTCTAATACAAAACCGTTGTTTATTGAATCAATGTTAAGCATCCTTTACCTCCAATAATGTTAAAATAAGTGCCATTCTTACATACACTCCATATTGTGCCTGTTTAAAATATACTGCTCTAGGATCCTTGTCCACTTCAACAGAAATTTCATTTACTCTAGGCAATGGATGAAGTACAAGCATGTCTTCTTTTGCCATTTTCATTTTCTTCTTATCAAGTACAAAACTGTCTTTTAATCTGATATAGTCTTCTTCGTTAAAGAATCTTTCTTTTTGTACTCTTGTCATATATAATAAATCTAACTCGCCAATAACATCTTCTAATTTGGCAACTTCCTTATATTCTGCTCCGGCTGCCTCAATTCTCTCAATGATGTATTTTGGTACTTTTAATTCCGGTGGAGAAATAAGAACAAACTTCACATTGTCATATCTTAATAATGCATTGATTAATGAATGTACTGTTCTACCAAATTTCAAGTCGCCACACAGTCCAATGGTGATGTTGTTTAATCTTCCCTTTAAAGATTTAATAGTTAACAAATCAGTTAATGTCTGTGTTGGATGCTGATGTCCACCATCCCCTGCATTAATTACAGGTATTGAAGAATTGTTTGCTGCTACTAAAGCTGCTCCTTCCTTTGGATGTCTCATTGCCACAATATCCGCATAGCATGAAACAATTCTAATTGTATCTGCCACACTCTCGCCTTTTGAAGCCGAACTTGATGTTGCTTCTGAGAATCCAAGAACGCTACCGCCTAAATTAAGCATTGCCGCTTCAAAACTTAAACGTGTTCTTGTACTTGGTTCATAGAACAATGTTGCTAACTTTTTGCCTTTACAAGCTTCTTTGTATTTTTCTGGGTTTTTCTCAATGTCATTGGCAAGACTTAATAACTTGTCTATTTCTTCTACTGAAAAATCCAGAGGATTAATTAAATATCTCATTTCACCCTCCAAAACTATTTATTTTTCGCTATTTAGATGATACATTATAGACAATGAATATTCAAGGTTATACACAATATTTTTAGACATTTTTTTGCACTTTTTATGGAGGATATTATGATGAATGATTTAGACATATTAGAAACTTATACCAACATTATTAAGAAACAGACTTCCCTAGTACCTGATATAGCAATTATATTAGGTTCAGGTCTTAATTCTTTTATAAAAATGGTTAATATAGATGCTGAGATTTCCTATTCTTCTTTACCTGATTTTCCTACCTGCACTAACAAAATGCATAAAGGACGTTTTATTATAGGAACTATTGAAAATAAAAATGTAATTATTGCAGATGGCAGACTGCACTACTATGAAGGTTACACTCCTAAACAGGTTATTATGCCTGTTCGTATAATGAAACTTCTAGGGGCAAAAACACTTGTTATTACAAATGCTGCCGGTGGAATAAATGAGAATTTTGAACCAGGGGATTTTATGGTTATAAAAGACCAGATTTCTTCATTTGTACCTTCTCCATTACGTGGATATAACATTGAAGAATTAGGACCTCGTTTTCCAGACTGTTCAAACATATACGACACTGACTTAAGAAATCTCCTTAAGGAATGTGCAGCTAATCTTAATATTCCTATAAAAGAAGGAGTTTATCTTCAAACTCAGGGGCCAAACTACGAAACTCCTGCAGAAATAAAAATGTACAAACTGTTCGGAGCTGATGCTGTGGGTATGAGCACCTCAATGGAGGCAATATGTGGAAGTCATTGTGGATTAAAAATTTGTGGTTTAAGTTGTATCACCAACAAAGCTGCCGGTCTTTCTGATAATAAACTTTCTGACCATGAGGTAATTGAAATAGCTTCAAAATCCGCTAACGATTTCTGCAGACTTTTGTTTAATTTTATAAAGAAATTAGATTAACAATAAAAATGAGTAAGGCTGTAAGCCGGGTTATGTCTTGGATAATCATCTATCTAGGCTAAATGTTGCCACTTAGCTCAAGCAACCTACCCGAAAGCTGGCGGGCAACCAATACTTTCTGCTCGGTCTTGCTTCGGATGGGGTTTACACTGACCTTTAATGTTACCATTAAAGCGGTAGTCTCTTACACTACCATTTCATCCTTACCATTGCTGGCGGTTTAATTTCTGTTGCACTTTCCTGGGAGTCACCTCCACCGGCCGTTAGCCGGCATCCTGCCCTGCGAAGCCCGGACTTTCCTCTCCTGCGTCCTTTCGGCAATAGCAGCAGCGATTATCTACCTTACTCACAATTATCTAAATTATCATACTTTAAAAATTAATTCAATACTTATCTAAACAGGAAATACACTTCCACCAACAAATTCACTTAATATTGAATTACTTGGAACATTTTCTTTTGGTATTCCCAAAATATAATCTAAGAACTTAAGAAGTCTCTTTGCCTCTAAATATTCCTCTGTATCTTTTGGTACGCCAAACAATTTAGGTTCTGCAAAAACTTTTAACACTGATAATTCATAAACCATTGCAGAATTAAATATTGCATCGGCACTATCCTGAAATGGAAAAATATATTTTTCCTCTCCTAGTCTTACCTTGTTCCATCTTTCAATAGATGTTTTAGCTGATATATTTCTTGTTCTGCTGTCTCTTACAATTCTTCTAAGTAATCTTAAATCAGAAGATGAAATTCTATTATGTTCATCAACATTTATAGGTGTTAATGCGCTAACTCCTATTCTGTATTTTTTCTCTTCAGGAATACTGTAAGATAACTTGTCATTTAAACAGTGTATGCCCTCAATTATTAAAACCGAATCATCTGTGAGAGTTATTGTCTTTCCATTAAACTCTCTCTTTCCTGTTACGAAATTAAACTCGGGCATCTCTACTGTCTCACCATTTGCAAGCTTAGTTATATGGTCATTAAATAACTCAATATCAACAGCTTCTAAAGCTTCAAAATTAAGTTCACCATTTTCATCCTTTGGAGACTCTTCTCTGTTTACAAAATAGTTATCTGTAGATATTATTTGTGCCTGAAGTCCCTGCGCCATAAGCTGTATTGCAAGTCTATGAGCAAAAGAAGTTTTGCCTGAAGATGAAGGACCTGCAATTAGCACAACCTTAGCTTCTTCCCTTGACGCAATATCTGATGCGATGTCTGCAATTTTCTTTTCCTGTAAAGCTTCCTGCATCATCATAATATCGTTAATTGAACCATCTACTATTTTGTCGTTAATTTCTCCTATTGTTGAAACACCTAACTTTTCCGCCCACTTTTCTGATTCCTCTAAAGCTTTGACAACTTTGTTTTGAGGTGTAAACTCTGGCACATGTTTTGGAGATTCTTTTACCGGCATTTGAAGTACAAAACCTTCGTTATATGGGATTAATTTATAATATTTAAGAATACCTGTAGAATATGCCATATAACCGTAAAAATAATCCTCAAAACCTTCCATTTTGTAAATTTTTACAGATGAAGCTCTTCTGTATTTAAACAAATTAACCTTATCCTTCATTCTGTATCTTTTAAACTTACTGATGGCTCTGCCTGTTGACATAACCTCTTTTGTTATAAGCATGTCACGTTTAGCCAGACTATCCATTTCAGTTTTTAATTTTCTTAAAAACTCGTTGTTAATCTGTATGCCGCCATTTATTTTACAGTAATAGCCTTTGCTGACAGAATACTCTACCGAAATATCATCAAAGGCACTATGGTCTGCTATTTTGTAAAAGGCTTTTATCATCATAAAAACCATGCTTCTTCTATAACATTCCATACCAATATGATTTGCTGTTGTAATAAAAGATACCTTGCTGTTATCAATTAAAACTTTTGACAATTCACAAAGTTTTCCATTGCACACTGCAAGTATAATGTCATTTTCATAATAGTCACCAAAATCCTTTGCTATTTCGTACAAAGTGGTTCCGTCTTCATATTCGTATACAACATTTGAAATTTCCACATCAATCATAATATTTTCTACCTTCCTGATTCATTTCTAAAATTTCCTCAACCTTGTGCAAATTATCACTTTTTTCTTTTTTCATATTTTCTGCAATTTTAGAAAACTTTTTATACTCTTTTTCCAAATATTCTTTTAAAACTGGATTTCTATTTTCCAAAAGTAATTTGCCATATTCTAATTGAACTTTTGAATAATCATTTTCTGTTTTATCACATTTCAGAGCTTTTATTACCGTATAATATTTTCCGATATCAAATACCATGGCTTCATCAACAATCTGCCAGTTATTTTCTAACAGATATTTTCTTACCAAATCGACTCTTTTATGGGGAGATAGGACTAATTCTTTTATTCCTTTTATGCTCTTTCCATTTTCAAGTATTGATACAATCAAATCGCCACCCATACCGGCTATGACTGCGGTATCAATCATATTGTCCTTTAGCTTTTCCATGCCATTTGAAAGAATTGTTGTTATTTTTCGCTCAAGACCTTTTTCCTTAATATGTTTGTTTGCAATGTCTAAAGGTCCCTGATTGATGTCCATGGCATACGCCTTATCTGTTATGTTTTCTTCCACCAGATAAATAGGCACATACCCATGGTCTGTGCCTATATCTGCAATTATATTTCCTTTTGTAACCATACCGGCTACTGTCTGCAATCTTTTTGATAACATATATTTTCCTAACTTAATGTAATGTGTATTTTTTGTAACATACTTTGTTCTTTTATAATATTCTGAAGGTCAGAAATATCTGTAGCGTTTCTTGCCCTGTAATCAAGACTTTCTTTTTTTATTTTATGAACAGCATCATTAATTGCTCTCTCCTGCTCATCAAGGCTTAAATTAGCCCTAATTGGAGAAACAAATAACTGGGCAACCTTCTTATGTTCTTCTTCATCTTCAAAATAATTCATTATCTGTGCAGGTTTTCCCTGGCCGCTCTCCATCTGTTCCCAAAACAGTGATGCCACCTTATTGTAAAAAGGGTCTACAAAATCTTTTGGTGAGATAACCTGAGCCACTTTCATAAACCAATTATTTTTATCAAGTAAATATGCCAGCAAAATTCTTTGAGCACTTATTGATGCATCTTCTTTCTTTGTCTGCTTTGAAACTGCAGGCTCCTTTTCAACTTTTTCTTCTTTTCCAACATAAGTAAGACCAATCTTTTTAACTAATTTAGACAAACCTTCTTTTGGAATTTTGAAAATAGAACAAACAGAATCTAAATAATTGTCTCTTTCTATTTCGTCTTTAAATTCCAACAGCATTTCAGCTACCTGCTTGTGGAAAGCTGTTTTTTCCTGTGGATCATTTAAATTGTATTTCTTCTGTTCCTGCTCAACCTGGAATATAAAGAAATTAGTTGCATTCTTAATTCTTGCTTCGTAAGCATCCCTGCCTAATGCCTTTATAAACTCATCAGGATCTTTGTAGGGTTTCATGTTAAGAACTTTTATTGCAAGCCCTGCATCCCTTAAATAAGGAATTGCTCTTAATGCTGCCTTAATACCTGCCTCGTCACTGTCAAAAGTTAAAACAACTTCCTTGACGTATCTTTTTATTAAAGTTGCATGTCTTTGTGTAAAAGCTGTTCCAAGGGCTGCAACTGCATTGTTAAAACCTGCCTGATGTAAACTAATAACATCCATGTAGCCTTCACAAATTAAGAAGTAATCTTTTCTGGAAGACCTGGCAACATTTAGTCCATAAAGGTTTCTGCTCTTATCAAAAACTTTGGTTTCCGGAGAATTTAAGTATTTTGGCTTTGCATCTCCCATAACTCTTCCACCAAAAGCAATAACCCTGTTATTTGCATCCATAATCGGAAACATTACACGATTCCAAAACTTGTCTGTAACACCTCTTTTTTCATCGTAAGTAAACAAGCCTGTTTCACGTAATTCATTATCATTATAGCCTTTTTTCTTTAAATACATATAGAGATTGTTACTGTATTTATCAGAATAGCCTAAGCCAAATTTGACAATAATCTCATCTGATAACTGACGTCCCTTTAAGTAATTATATGCAAGTTTTCCTCTGTCTGATTTTAGAAGATAGTGAAAATACTTGGCTGCTTCTGTGTTAATTTCTATTATTTTTGTTTTTAAATCTTTTTCTCTTCTCTGCTCTTTTGAGTATTCCATCTTCGGAAGTTCAACTCCGGCTCTATTAGCCAAAACTTCCATTGCCTCAATAAAGGTGTAATTTTCATATTTCATCAAAAAAGATATTACATTTCCACCTTCACCACATCCAAAACAATAATACATCTGTTTATTAGGAGACACAGAAAAAGAAGGTGATTTTTCGTTATGAAAAGGACAAAGTCCAAAATATGAGCTTCCCTTTTTTTGTAATTTTACATAATCACCTATTACTTCTACTATATCGTTTTCAGTTCTTACCTGCTCTATAATATCTTCTGAATAAAACAATTTTTCCTCCGTAAGCTATTTTAAAGTTCCCAAGACTTTGGAATAAATATTTTCTTAAAAGCAGCAACAGAATACTGGTCACTCATTCCTGCTATGTAATCACACACCACCTGCTCTTTGTTCTCACCTTTTTCATTAATAAGGTATTTATATTCAGGTGGTAAATATTCTATGTTGTCTAAGTAATAATAAAATAGTTGTTTTAACATTTCTTTTACTTTTATTTCTTCTATTTTTGCAACCGGATTGGTATATACACTCTCAAACATATATTGTCTAAGCCCCATCATTGCTTCCTCTATCTCTTGGGACATTAATATATCCGGCTTATCATAGCTATTCTTCACTATATCGTGAACTAAAGTGTTTAATCGTTCTTTTGTAGACTTTCCTAAAATCTCTGTATAAGCCTTAGGAATATCATTTTCAGTTATGATTTTGCCTCTTATGGCATCATCTATGTCGTGATTAATATAGGCAATCTTATCTGACAGTCTTACAACTTTGCCTTCTAAAGTATGTGGAGTACCTGACGTTCTGTGATTAAGTATTCCATCACGAACTTCTTTTGTAAGATTAAGTCCTAAACCATTATTTTCTAAAACTTCAACCACTCTGATACTTTGCTTTGCATGTGCAAAACCTAATGAACAGACTTTATTTAAAGTTCTCTCTCCTGCATGACCAAACGGTGTATGACCTAAATCATGTCCCAAGGCAATTGCTTCAGTTAAATCCTCATTTAAATCTAAGGACTTTGAAATAGTTCTTGCAATCTGAGACACTTCCAATGTGTGGGTTAATCTTGTTCTATAATGATCTCCCATTGGTGCCAGAAAAACCTGTGTTTTGTGTTTCAGTCTTCTAAAAGCCTTACAATGTATAATTCTGTCCCTATCTCTTTGATAGACAGTTCTTATGTCACATTGAGCCTCTTCTCTGTCCCTACCCATACTCTCACAGCTCTTCGCTGCGTAAAGACTTAAATATTCCATTTCCATTTTTTCATTTTTCTCTCTGATATTCATAATATACCTCCGAAAAATGTGCCATCCTTAAACAATACTTAATTTGAATCATTAAATTTCCGTTATAAGCCTGCTTGCCAAAAAATTCCCCAATTAATAGTAATTATACAACAAAAACACACTTTATAAAAGAGCTGCTTCAAAGCCTTAATAAAATCTTTTTTTAATTTTTTCATCTTTTTTGTAAAAAATTGTTGACACACTTAAAAACACATGGTATTATATGTCTTGCGTTTGAAACGTATGCGGAAGTGTCGGAACTGGCAGACGAGCAAGACTAAGGATCTTGTGATCAATGCGATCGTGTGGGTTCAAGTCCCATCTTCCGCATTTTATTTTTTTGTTACCTTGAGTTATCAAGGTATTTTTTTTGCTTATTTTTGAGTACATTAACATATTTGTACTTGCTTTTATAAATATTTACTCTTGATATTTTCTCTAAAATGTAGTAAATATTTATATGAATCAAACACTAATATGCTTGGCAGCTATGGCGGAATTGGCATACGCGCATGATTCAGGTTCATGTCCATATTACCTTGGGTGTGGGTTCAAGTCCCACTAGCTGCATAATAAGAGTTGTTATAACTCAAAAAGCCACAGCTATTTTTTAGCTGTGGCTTTCGTTTAAATCAGAAGATACAGTATACACATTATCGTCTCCCTTAACCATCATATAATAAAGCGTTGAATCATACGGATTGACACTTCTAAAATAAATTTCGTAGTTTTTACCATTTGAATCTGTTACAGTAATGTTATTTGTACTTCCTGTAATTTCTTCGTTCTTTTTGGTGAAGCCATAATCCTTTATATCACTTGGACTGCTTATTTTATCAGAAGCATCAATTTCCACTAATTTTGATAGCATTTCAGAGTTTATTGTACTTCTGCTTACATTTACTGATGAATCACTTTCTATGGTCTATTTTCCACCATTATTTGTTAATTTCGTGTTTTTCTTTCTTTTTCACATGACTATCCATCAAAAAATATCCACCTACGAAAACTACAAGCAAAACAATTACAACTATAACTTGCCAGGCTTCATTAGATGTAACAACTCCGGCAAGTAAATTAACAAAAATCGTAATAACAACTACAATTGCTATAAAGCTGCCGCTGAAGCTTCGTTACCGGCGCGTGCCTATTTAGCAACATTTTTCCATTCGTGCAAGTACCCATCCATAGTGGAACGTTTCTTATTACACAAAAAAAGAAGACCTTTCGGTCTTCTTTTTATAAGAATAATAAAACTTATGCTAATTTTCCTTTAGCTACGTCTACTAATTTTGCAAATCCTTCTGCATCATTAACAGCCATTTCAGCTAACATTTTTCTGTTCATTTCAACTCCAGCAAGCTTAAGTCCATACATGAACTTGCTGTATGAAAGACCATTGATTCTAGCTGCAGCATTGATTCTTGCAATCCATAACTGTCTGAACTGTCTCTTTCTCTGCTTTCTACCTGCGTATGAGCTTGTTAATGCTCTCATAACAGACTGCTTAGCTACTCTGTACTGTTTTGATCTAGCTCCTCTATAACCTTTAGCTAGCTTTAATACTCTATTATGTTTCTTTTTAGCGTTCATTCCGCCTTTAATTCTTGCCATTTCTTCTTCCTCCTACTTCAGATTATAAATAAGGTAAAATCTTCTTCATATTCTTTACATTTGTAGCATCAGTTGTTGTTGCTTTTCTAAGATTTCTCTTTCTCTTAGCTGTCTTCTTTGTTAAGATATGTGATTTGTAAGCTTTATTTCTTTTAAGCTTTCCTGTTCCTGTCTTTTTAAAACGTTTTGCAGCTGCTCTGTTTGTCTTAATTTTTGGCATGATTAATTCCTCCTTAAATATGTTAAAAGCTTAACGCTTTTTTTCTAAAAACATTGTCATGTTTCTGCCTTCAAGTTTTGCCGCCTTGCTTACCTGAGCAATATCCTCAAGCATCTTTGCAAAGTCGTCTAAAACATGTGCACTACTACCTATATGAGCCATTTCTCTTCCTCTAAAGCGTAAAGTTACTTTGACCTTATCACCTTTTGTGATAAATTTTCTAGCATTGTTTGCCTTAGTCTTTAAATCATTCATTTCAACGTTTGGTGAAAGTCTGATTTCCTTAGTTTCAACAACATGCTGTTTCTTCTTTGCTTCTTTTTCTCTCTTCTGTTGCTCATATCTGAACTTTCCATAGTCCATGATCTTGCATACAGGAGGTTTCGCCTTTGGAGCAATTTTGATGAGGTCAAGTTCTGCTTCGTCAGCTAATTTCTGAGCATCTCTGGCAGACATAACTCCCAACTGTTCTCCATCTGTTCCAATTACGCGGACTTCTCTGTCTCTAATCTGTCCGTTGATCATTAACTCGCTAATAGTATTGCACCTCCATAAATAATTCTTTATGATAGCAGACTATCAAAAAAGTGGATAATCTGCACAGACTATCCACTAAATAATTTCAAAATTAATATTAAACCTCGATTCGCCTTTGCGTCTGGGTGAGAGTGGATAACTCTGCTTTCTTTTCTCAACAGACAATATGTTATCATTTATGAATAACATTGTCAACAACTTTTTAAAAAAATTACAACTTTTATGAAAATTCTAACTTTTTAGATATTTCTAATTAATTTACAATTTCCAAAATTTATATTTTTTATTTTACCCAACCTAGATTATAACACATATTTATCAAAAAATTATAGGTAAAACATTATAGAAATAATTTTTTTAAAATATTTCTTTTTAACTTAGCAGGTACATTCAAAACTACAACATTCTGTTTGGCTCTGGTGTGTTGCACCATTTCCATCAATTGTAATTTCCTTTGCGTGACACATACAATTATCATTATAAGTGCAATGTACCGCATCGCATTTTACGTCCATTTTTGTTTCCGGACCGCAGTTACAATGCTCAACTGTATTTGTCATACTGTTAGTTTTTTCTCTAAAATCTTCACAATATGTGGCATCCATAATTGTGGCATCTGTACCTCCAATTTGTATACCATCCTTGCAGCATTTTGAACTTTTGTTAAAATAACAATTTTTAACATCACAATTTAAAACAGTCATAAAAAACCTCCATACTATTTATTTTCGGAAAACCGATTATTAATAGTATGGAGATTTCTTTTACTTCTATTCAAAAAGCCTAAATACTTTTTTTAACAAAAATCTTATTTTTCTATTTTTGTTTATTATTTTTGATTTTCTTTGAACTCTTCTTTTCTAATTTCTTTTGTATCAATTTCCTTGCAAATCTGATTAATGAAATCATCAAGAGGTTTTACACCTTCATCGCCTGCAAATCTGCTTCTTACTGAAACAGTACCGTCTTCTTCCTCCTGCTGTCCAACAACTAACATGTATGGAAGTTTATCAAGACGTGCTTCACGAATCTTGTAACCAATCTTTTCTGAACGTGAATCTACAGTTACATCTACATGTCTTTCCTTTAATGCCTTTGCTACTGACTGAGCATATTCTTCATATTTTTCTGAAATAGGAAGAACTCTTACCTGTTCAGGGCATAACCATGTTGGGAACTTACCTGCATATTTTTCAATTAACCATGCTAAAGTTCTTTCATAACATCCCATAGATGTTCTGTGAATAATGTATGGTCTAACTTTTTCACCGTTCTGATCCACATAGTACATATCAAACTGTTCAGCTAATAAAGCATCCCACTGAATTGTAATCATTGTATCTTCTTTTCCGTATACATTCTTTGCATTAATATCTACCTTAGGTCCATAGAAAGCTGCTTCTCCAACGTCTTCTGTGTAGTTTATACCAAGTTCGTCTAAGATATTTCTAATATCCTGTTCTGTTTCATTCCAAACATCTGCATCACCAATGTATTTTTCCTTGTTTTCAGGATCCCACTTTGACAGATGATATGTTACATCTTCTTCAACACCTAATGTTTCCAAACAATATTTTGCAAGTGCAAGACAACCCTTGAATTCTTCTACCATCTGATCAGGACGAACAATTAAATGTCCTTCTGAAATTGTAAACTGACGTACACGTGTTAATCCGTGCATTTCTCCTGAATCTTCATTTCTAAATAATGTAGATGTTTCACTGTATCTACATGGCAAATCTCTATATGATTTCTGACTTGCTTTATATACATAATACTGGAATGGACATGTCATAGGACGAAGAGCAAGAACTTCTTTGTCATTTTCCTTATCTCCTAACACAAACATTCCATCTGTATAATGATCCCAATGTCCTGAAATCTTGTATAAGTCTGACTTAGCCATAAGTGGAGTCTTTGTTCTCATGTAGCCCCATTCATTATCCTCTAAGTCTTCAATCCATCTTTGCATTTTCTGAATCATCTTTGTACCCTTTGGAAGCAACAAAGGTAATCCCTGACCAATAACATCTACAGTTGTAAATAATTCCATTTCACGACCAAGCTTGTTGTGATCTCTGTTCTTCTGGTCTTCTAACATTTCAAGATATTCATTTAAAGCATCTTTGTTGTCAAATGCTGTTCCATAAATCCTCTGAAGTCTTGCATTGTCTGAATCACCTCTCCAATATGCCATTGATGATGATGTAAGCTTAAATGCCTTAATTGGCTTTGTGCTCATAAGATGTGGGCCTGCACAAAGGTCTACAAACTCACCCTGACTATAAAATGAAATTGTTGAATCTTCAGGTAAATCTTTAATTAACTCTACCTTGTATGGTTCATTTCTATCTTCCATATATTTAATTGCATCTTCTCTTGGGAGTGTAAATCTTTCAAGTCTTGCTCCTGACTTGATAATTTTCTTCATTTCTTTTTCGATTTTATCTAAATCTTCTCTTGAAAATGGTTCACTGTCAAAATCATAATAGAAACCATCATCAATTGAAGGTCCAATTGCTAATTTAGCTTCAGGGAAAAGATTTTTAACAGCTTCTGCTAATACATGTGATGCTGTATGTCTATAAGCAGCCTTACCTGCTTCATCTTTAAATGTTAAAATATTTAATGTACAGTCCTTATCAATAGTTGTTCTTAAATCTACAACTTCTCCATCTACTTCTCCTGCACATGCAGCTCTTCCTAATCCTCCTGAAATATCAAAAGCTATATCGTTTACTGTCATTGCTTCTGAATATTCTCTTACTGATCCATCTTTTAATGTAATTTTCATGTTTCCTACTTATGGCCTTGCCATATTTCTCCTTTCTGTTTTGACGTAAAACATAAACATTTTTTTCAAAAAGAAAAGTCCCTGTTTATGTTTCCATAAACAGGGACGTATTATGCGCGGTTCCACCCTGATTGCTTTCAAAACAAAAGCCTCTCATTTGGACTATAACGGAGTCACCGGGCTTGATTAGAGCCACTCCAAGGTAGTCTTCAATTATCTTTCTGTAAGATGTTTCCAGCCTAGACATCTCTCTCTGTAACCCTCCGGATAACCTACTGTCCTCTTCAACGTTTTATTCAGTATAAGTATCTTCCTAAGACACTCTCTACTTTTCCCATTATAACATTCAATAATAAGTTGTCAACAAAAGTTTTTATTAATTTTCAAAAATCTTTTTCTTTGTTTTTTCTTTATAGGAAAATCTCTTTCCACGACTTTTTTGCATTAATTTTGGCAAGCTTTTACACCTGCCAAAATCAATATATATTACCAATACCCTTTGGATTTTAAGAATTTCCGATGATTTTCATATTACATAAAATTATTTTCTTACTTTATAAGAATATTTAATTTTTGCATTTTTGAAAACGTAATTCTGTGCTTTATCTAATAAAACAACTTCTTTGATTTCCTTTTTAGTATAAAGCTTTTTCATCTCTTCTACACTATCCAAATTTGCATCTTCGTATGAATTTTCGTACTGTTCTTCAATTTCGTCGTTACTAGCAGTTAATTTTAAGTCCTTTACAAGTTGCCACATTAATAATTCAGACTTTAATTCTGTCTTATAATTCTCCTGCATAGTCTTGTCATCTAAACCTTCTCTCTTCTTATATTCATCAAGAGAAAGGCTTTCATATTCAGCCTGAGCTTCTGCATCACCATTCATTGAATCAATTACTTCCTGCTGTAATTTTGATGGAATAGCTTTCAAATTAACTTTTTCCAAAGCCTTCTGCCATAATTCCGGCTTGATAATTTCTTCTTTGATGTATTCCAAAATCCATTCGTTGTATTCTTTTACAGTTGAAATTCCACGTTCTTCGTAATAATTGTCTTTTACCCATTTATCAGTAATTTTGTTTCTTGTCAACTTATTAACTGATGTAATTTTCAACTTAAATACAACTGTTTTACTGCTATAATCTTTATTTGCTAATGAAAAATCATTAACTTCCTTATTATTTTTTACTTCAACAGTAACTGTTTCGCCACTCTTATGACCTGTAAGTTTGTCTGAAAAAGTCTTTGTAAGTCCTTCATTTGAACTTAAAATATTAATATCCTGCTCTTCTCCTGACAAATCATCTACTTTCTTGTTGTCAACATAAGCTACTCTGTTATATTCTACCTGATCAGTTTCTTTTGCAGCTCTATTAACAACTTCATATTCATCTGTATCTTCATATACAGCTTCATCCCACATGTCCTGTGTTAATTCATATGTAAGCCCCTTAACATCGCCAACTGAAATGTAATCTTCAGTTTTTATTCCAAGGTCCTTATCCACATCTGAGTTTGGTTTCATAACCTTTGCCCAATAAACAACAACTGCAAAAACAATAAGAATAACAACAATTATCCCAGGTACCAACAATCTTTTAGATAAAGGTTTCTTTTCTACCTGTTCAGGTTCTACTGCTTTCACTTTTAATATTTTTTTCTTTTCCGTTGTAGTATTTTCGTTATTAACAATTTCATCTTTCTTTTCGTTCTTGTTTTCCACCGTCTTCTCTCCTTTATGCATAATAAAAAAGAATCTTTATAATAAAGATTCTTTCTTATTCTATCACATATTTAAAAAATAATATACGTTTTTATTAATTTTCTGTTGTATAGTTTGGTGCTTCCTTTGTAATATGAATGTCATGTGGATGACTTTCTTTCAATGAAGCTGCTGAAATCTTAACAAACTTACCTGTTTCTTTTAATGTTTCAACATCCTTTGCACCACAATATCCCATACCTGAACGAAGTCCACCCATAAGCTGGAATACTGTATCTTCAATACTTCCCTTATAAGCAACACGGCCTTCAACACCTTCAGGTACAAGTTTCTTTGCATTAGACTGGAAATATCTGTCTTTGCTACCATTTTCCATAGCAGCGATACTTCCCATTCCTCTATATACTTTGTATTTACGTCCCTGGAATATTTCAAAATCTCCAGGTGCTTCATCACAACCTGCAAACATTGAACCCATCATACAAACGCTACCACCTGCAGCGATTGCCTTAACAATGTCACCTGAGAACTTAATACCACCATCAGCGATAATTGGAACACCATATTCCTTAGCTGCTTCATAACAATCCATAATTGCTGTAACCTGTGGTACACCGATACCTGCAACTACACGAGTTGTACAAATTGAGCCAGGTCCGATCCCAACCTTAACTGCATCAGCTCCTGCTTCAATAAGATCTCTTGTAGCAGCACCTGTTGCAACGTTTCCTGCAATTACCTGTAAATCAGGGAATTCTGATTTAATCATCTTTAATGTTTTGAAAATATTTGCTGAATGACCATGAGCTGAGTCAATTACAACAACGTCAACCTTAGCATCAACTAAAGCTCTAACTCTATCCATAACGTTTGCAGTGATACCTACAGCAGCCCCACAAAGTAATCTTCCCTGTGCATCTTTTGCTGATAAAGGATACTTAATCTGCTTTTCAATATCCTTAATTGTAATTAAACCAACTAAGTTAAAATCATCATCTACTAATGGTAATTTTTCTTTTCTTGATTTTGCCAAAATAGCCTTTGCTTCTTCAAGAGTTACTCCTGCCTTTGCTGTAATAAGACCTTCTGTTGTCATTGAATCCTTAATAAGCTTTGTTTCATCTGTTTCAAATTTAAGATCACGGTTAGTAATAATACCTACTAACTTCTTTCCTACTACAATTGGAACACCTGAAATTCTGAATTTTGCCATTAAGTCATTTGCATCTTTAAGTGTATGTTCCGGAGATAAATAGAACGGATCAGTGATGACACCGTTTTCAGAACGTTTAACCTTATCTACCTCATCTGCCTGCTGTTCAATAGTCATATTCTTATGAATGATACCAATTCCACCTTGTCTTGCCATTGCAATTGCCATTCTGTGTTCTGTAACTGTGTCCATTCCGGCACTCATCATAGGAATGTTTAATTTGATCTTCTTTGTTAAATGTGTAGATAAATCTACCATATTAGGTGTCACTTCTGAATACTGTGGTACCAAAAGCACATCATCAAATGTAATTCCTTCGCCAATAATTTTACCCACTGATTCTTTCCTCCTTATTCTATCGTATAATTAAATTAAAGCGCAAATTTCTTCACGCTATTTTAACGAAAATAGTAACATAAAAAAGAGACATCGTCAATGACCATATCTCTTTTTCCTGACATTTTTTATTATTTTTTGCACGCATAAAAATTAAATGTTTATACGTTTTTTACAACAATATTAGGTCTGTAGTGATATAGTGCATCAATTACTTTTTCATTAGGTTCAATAACAACTTTAGTTTTTCCATCGTTGTTACTAATAATCATGGCATATACACCTTCACTTTTTCTTCCTGTTGAATAATCTTTTACGATTGCATTCATGGAACCTCTTATAACCTGCTCTGAATTAATTGGTGCAATTACTTCTGCATCCTTAATTTCATAATTTGCAATGTTTTTTCTTTTTCTCTGGCCCATTATCTTATCAACAGAAAATTCTCCATTTACCAAAGAATATTCATATTCAATGCTTGTATAGCACCATAACATGTATTCTCCGTATATAAGCAATATTTCAATTGTAAAAGCAAGAATTCCTAAGTTAAACATAAGCATTAAAAGAAATGCCATTATTAAAACAATAATAGAAAATACTCGCATTAAAACAACAGAAATACCTGTTTTTCTTTTTACAATCTGTTCTACAAAAATCTCGTCCATACTTTGTCCTTTCTATTCTACAGAAACAATGTAGTAATATACAGGCTGACCACCTGGATATACTTCTACTTCCAAGTCAGGAAGTTCTTCTGTTATTTTTGAAGCAAGGACATCAGCATCTTCTTTTGTTATGCCTTCACCAAAGTAAACGCTAACGATTTCAGAATCCTCATCCTGCATTTCCTTAATCATGTCAACTGTTGTTGCCACAATATCATCGCCAACTGCAAGCATTCCTTCATCGCCAATACCCATAATATTGCCTTCTCTAATTTCTTTATCATCAATTACTGTATCTCTTACAGCGTATGTTACTTCGCCTGTCTTAACGTATGACATACTGTCAATCATAGCTTCTTTGTTTTCTTCCGGTGAACAGTCATCTACAAAACCAATCATGGCTGAAATTCCCTGAGGAATTGTCTTTGATGGAATTACAATTAAATTCTTATCTTCAACTAAACTTTCTGCCTGATTTGCTGCAAGAATAATGTTCTTGTTATTTGGAAGAACAAAAATATTTTCTGCATTAACTTCATCTACCGCATTTAAAATATCTTCTGTACTTGGATTCATTGTCTGACCACCTGAAATAATATAGTCAACATTTAATCCCTTAAATATTTCATCTAAACCTTCACCTACTGATACCGCAATAAAACCATATTTTTTCTTAGGTTCATTCTTTTTAGCTTCTGCTTCTTCCTGCTTCTGCTTTTCTGCCATCTTTTCAGCATTCTTAATGAGTCTTTCATGATGTTCTTCTCTCATGTTATCAATCTTCATTCTTGATAATGAACCGTATGTTAAAGCTCTTGTGAAAGCCTCACCCGGCTGATTTGTGTGAACATGAACCTTTACAATCTCATCATCTGCTACAAGAACAATTGAATCTCCAATTGACTCTAAGAAATCCTTAAATAATTTCTCTTCTTTATCATCCATTGGCTTGTCTAAATTAATAATAAATTCAGTACAATATCCAAACTTAATATCTGCTTCGTCCATTGGTAAATCGTCTGTAGATACTGAAGTTGATGAAGCTTTTGATACATTCTCAAGTGTATAATCAACTTCTTTTCCTAAGAAAGCATCATATGCTCCCTGTAAAACAACCATAAGTCCCTGTCCGCCTGAGTCAACCACTCCTGCCTGTTTCAGTACAGGTAGCATTTCAGGTGTCTGACTTAAAACATATTCACCATGTTTTATGATTTCGTCAATTACAACTGTTAAATCGTCGCTTTGACCTAGCATCTCACAAGCTTTGTCTGACATTCCTTTTGCTACAGTTAAAATTGTTCCTTCTTTTGGTTTCATAACAGCCTTATATGCTGTTTCAACCGCTCTTACACATGCCTTTGATAAAATCTCAACGTTAATTTCATCATATTTCTTGATTTCTCTTGTAAAGCCTCTGAAAAGCTGTGATAAAATTACACCTGAGTTTCCTCTTGCTCCTCTAAGAGAACCTGTAGAAATAGCCTTTGCTACTGTTTCCATTGTTGGGTCAGCAATTGCACCAACTTCATTAGCAGCTGACATTATTGTAAGTGTCATGTTAGTTCCGGTGTCTCCATCAGGAACAGGAAATACATTTAATTCATTAATCCATTCTTTCTTTGCTTCAAGATTCTTTGCACCTGCAATAAACATTTTTTGTAGCATCTGTGCGTCAATTACATTAATTTCCAAAACTTTATCCTCCTAAGCATAAGACACATTAGTCAATTGTTCTTACACCTTCAACATAAATATTTACTTTCTTTACAGTCATTCCTGTAAATTCTTCTATTTTATATTTTACACTTGAAATAATATTTTCTGCTATTGTTGCAATATTAACACCATAAGCAACAATAATATGAAAATCTATTGTTATTTCGTTATTTTCATCTATAACAACATTAATTCCTTTTGTAGAGCTGTCTCTCTTTAATAATCTAACAATTCCGTCTTTTACACTAACCATAGCCATACCAACAATGCCAAAACATTCATAAGCTGTTTCACCAGCATACTTTGCAATAACTTCCTGGCTGATTAATATTTGTCCCATGTCAGTATTCATCTTACCCTTCATATGTTATCCTCCTTTACAAGTGTATTTGCATACTTGCTTACACAGTTACGGATATTATACCCTTTTTGGTATAAAAAGACAAGAAAAAAGACACTACCAAATGCAGCGTCTTTTTATCTAATAACATATACTATGCTCTTTCTACTTTTCCTGATTTCAAACAAGATGTGCAAACGTACATTTTCTTTGCTCCGCCTTCAGTCTTAACTTTAACAGACTTTACGTTTGACTTCCACATTTTATTAGACTTTCTATGTGAATGACTCACTGCGTTTCCAAAATGAGCACCCTTACCGCAAATACTACATTTAGCCATAATAGCACCTCCCTTGTATAAATTAAGTCGAACCTTCTTCGACCTGACACAAAGGCTATCTTAACAGACTATTCAAAAAATTGCAAGCACTTTCGCATATTTTTTCTTTAGCTTTTCTTTAGCCAAGCACTTCTTTGGCAATATCGGCGCTCATTTTCGCATCTTTTGCATAATAATCAGCCCCAATTTCCATTGCATAATCTTCTGTTAAAACAGCTCCTCCTACCATTATCTTACAATCAACATTGTTGTGGTGTAATAATTTAATAGTATCTTCCATAGAACCTAATGTAGTTGTCATCAAAGCTGACAGACCAACTAATTTAACATCATTTTCTACGGTAACTTTCAAAACTGCTTCAGGATCCACGTCCCTGCCTAAATCAAGAACATCAAATCCATAGTTTTCTAAAATTACTTTTACGATATTTTTTCCAATATCATGTATATCACCTTTTACGGTGGCAATAACAATCTTTCCTTTGGATTCTGATGCTGCCCCCTTATTTGCCATAAATGTTTTTATTTCCTCAAAACATTCCTTGGCAACATCAGCAGCTAAAATTAACTGTGGCAGGAAAATCTTTCCCTTCTCAAACTTATCACCAATTACATCAAGTGCAGGAATAAGCATTTCATTAATAATTATCATTGAATCCTGAGTTTCAAGATATGTTTTAGTTAATTGTCTGCCTTCACTTTTCATTCCCGTTTCCATTGCATGAAGAATAGCTTTTGCTTCGTCAGACTTCAAGTTATCATTCCCCTGTGAAGCTGCCGCCTGTGGTGTACCACCTGACTTTGCACTGGCAGATGTTTCAGGTTCATGGGTATTTGAATACTCAATAAAATCCATTGAATTTTTATCAATGTTTGCCAGAACTTTATATGACTTAACAGCCCAAACCATAGATGAAACATTTGGATTAATAATTGGCAAATCAAGTCCGCTATGAAGTGCCATTGTTAAGAAATATTTATTTATGATTTCTCTGTTTGGAAGACCAAAGGAAATATTTGATACTCCAAGAACTGTTCTTAACCCTAATTTATTTTTTACAGTGTTAAGGGCTTCAAGAGTTTCAAAGCATGCCTTCTGCTCTGCTGAAACTGTTAAAGTTAAACAGTCGATAATTATATCTTCTTTTGGGATGCCATAAGACATTGCCCTGTTCATTATTTTTTCTGCAATAGCTACTCTGCCTTCTGCACTGTCTGGTATACCATTTTCATCCAATGCAAGTCCAATAACTGCAGCACCGTATTTTGCTACTACAGGTAAAATTGTATCTAAAACTGCATCTTCTCCATTTACAGAGTTAATAATCGGCTTACCATTGTAAACTCTAAGTGCAGCTTCAATTACTTCAGGTTTTGTTGAGTCAATCTGTAAAGGCACATCAACGATTCCCTGCAACGCCTTTACGGTTTTTATCATCATTTCCTTTTCATCAATTTCAGGTAAACCTACATTTACATCTAAAATTTCTGCCCCTGCTTCTACCTGTTCTATTGCCTGCCCAAGAATGTAATCCATATCATCTTCTATAAGCGCCTGTTTAAATCTTTTCTTACCTGTTGGATTAATTCTTTCACCTACAATACGAGGCTGGTCCACTATAACTGTCTTTGTTGGAGAACATACTGCAAGGTGCTTCTTTGTATTATTTTCGTTAAAAGCCCCTTCTTTTTCTGCTTCAACAAGCATTGCCTTAACTGCTTTAATATAGTCAGGCTTTGTACCACAACAGCCACCTAAGGTTCTAACACCGTATTTAAGCATTTCTCTGTATATGGATGCGAACTGGTCTGCATCAACATCGTATGTGTTTGTTACAGGATCAGGCAAGCCGGCATTTGCTTTTACAACAATTGGTAAACTTGTCCACTTAGATATTTCCTCAACAATAGGAATTAAGTCTTTTGGTCCTAAAGAACAGTTTACACCCATTGCATCCACACCCAAGCCTTCCAGTGTAAGACACATGGCTGAAACTGAACAACCTGTGAATGTACGTTTATTTTCTTCAAATGTCATTGTTGTAATAACAGGCAGATTAGAATTTTCTTTTGCAGCTAAAACCGCCGCCTTTGTTTCCAATAAGTCAGTCATTGTTTCAATAACAATAATATCTGCATCTTTTGCCGCAACAACTTCTTCTTTGAAAATATCATAAGCCTCTTCAAAAGAAAGATTTCCTGTTGGTTCTAAAAGTTGTCCAATAGGTCCCATATCTAAGGCAACCATTGCATCTGTTCCTTTTGCTGCTTCCTTTGCATTAGCAATGGCAGCATTTATTAACTCATCAACAGTGTAACCTGTATCTTTCATCTTGTAACGGTTGGCACCAAATGTATTAGCATATACAACATCAGCTCCCGCCTCTATATATTGCTTATGAATATCTACAATCCAATCACTTTTTGTTATATTTAAAGTTTCTGGAACAGTTCCTAATTCCATTCCTTTTTGCTGAAGCATTGTTCCCATTGCTCCGTCTAATACAACATAATTTTTGTCAAATAATTTATTGTTCATTTATAGATTATCTCCTGTTTTTACTTGGGTGTTATTTTAATCTTTATTTAACTACAGGTAGTACCCTGTTTTCTAAACTGACATTTATCCTTAAAATTACAGAAATCACAATTCTTTTTGCTTGAAACTTTTAAATTATGTCCCAAACCTATAACACATGTAACAGACTTAGTTGGCGTAAGCATCATGCTACTGTTTACACACACACCGATTCTTTTAGGTGCATCCAATATATCCAAAAACTGTCCCTGCAATTCAAGTGGAAAATCTCCATATCCCAGACCAAATCTCCACGTATGCTCGTATTCTTTAAAATCTTTTAATATAATTTCTTCTGCCTTGTCACATACCTGTTCAATTACTGCAGAAGCCAAACTGTCTGTAACCATTGCCTCTGCCATACTTACAATCTGCTTTTTTCTAATTAAAGAATCCACTCCGCCTGATAAGGTTGCACACATAAAAACCGCCTTTTCGCAGTTTTCTAAATGTTTCTTGATTGAATTGCCCTTTAATTCAAAATTAGTACCTTCTACCATGCCATCAGCAATAGGGAAAACCTTGTATATAAATTTTCCCTTCATGTTTGCTTTTAATTCTTTTGCACATTTTGAAAGCATCTTCTCTGTCTGTTCATCAGGCTTGTTATTTCCATATCCTAAATATCTTAAAGCTTCACCAAAATTAACATTGTCAATTTCAATAATTCTATGACCATTCATTTAACCAACTTGTCCTTTTTATTTATTCTTTACAAGATTAGTCACACTGTCACTAATTCTTTTTGCCACATAAGGATCGTTCATTGTATAAATGTGAACACCGTCCACACCATTGGCAACAAGGTCAACAATCTGGTCAATAGCGTATGATATACCGGCATCACGCATTGCAACCGGATCATCTCCAAACCTCTGTAAAACCTTAGATAATTTGGCTGGTATGCTGGCGCCACACATTGAAACCATTCTTTCAATCTGTTTTTTATTTGTAACAGGCATAATTCCTGCTTCAACAGGAACATCAATTCCTGCAACTCTTACTTTTTCAATAAAATCATAGAAAACATTGTTATCAAAGAATAACTGAGAAATTAAATGATCTGCACCTGCTTCTACTTTGATTTTTAAATTTTTAATATCTTCTACAATATTTGCTGCTTCCTGATGTGTTTCCGGATAACAGGCACCTGAAACATGAAAGCCCATATTTTTTGACATAATATATTCTGTTAAATCAGATGCGTATTTAAAATCATGTTTTACTTCATAATCAGGATTAGCGTCACCACGTAATGCCAAAATATTCTTAACACCTTTTTCATTTAAGTCATTTAAAATTCTGTCAATATCTGCTTTTGAATTATATAAGCATGATAAATGAGCAATTGTTTCTGTGTTCAATTCATTTTTGATTTTTGCGCATAAATCAACTGTTGTTGCCTTGGCAATTCCTGAGCCGCCGGCACCATATGTTACACTAATAAAATCAGGGTTTAAATCCTTTAATTCTCTTAATGTATTGTACACTGTTTCTACTCCACTTTCTTTCTTAGGTGGGAACACCTCAAAAGAAAACACTGTTTTTTTCTTAAAAATATCTGCTATATTCATCTTATTTTCACTTTCCTTATTTGCATTTTTCTAACTTATCTATTTATATTAGTTTTATTTAATTCCTGCAATTGTATTAGTTCTAATTATATTAATTTTCATATCATACCAATATATTTCAATACATTACTTTTATTAACACATTAATTTTTGCAAAACAAATTAAATCCAACTATTAAACACGTAATAATAATGCATACCGCAAAGAACGTACTCTCTATAAGCATAGAGAAAATCATTCCCACTGCAAACCAAAATAACGCAAATCCAAATAACCTATGCATACAACTCCTGTTTTATCTTCCTGTTTTACTAACAGTATATGCATGTATTATATTTTATTTGCTACTATTCCTTTTATTTAATGTAATCCCTATTCAACTACATCTTCATCATCAATAGTGTCATCTTCTTTGTTTGTAAACTTGTTTACAATATCAGGTACCATGTCAATTATTCTTGCAAAGCCATCCTGATCCTTAACACTTATAAGTTTTGATGAGCCATCCTTTATAACTAAAACAGCACTTGGTGTAATCTTACCGCCAACACCGCCTGTTCCATTATCGCCTTTTGAAAATGTACCTAGTGCCATTCCAAAAGATACATCTGCCATTGGTAAAATTATAGTTTCACCAATTACAATTGGTTCTCCAACCACAGACTTAGTTGTTATAAAATTTTCCATTGCCTTAAGTAAATCTTCTGAATTTTTCTTATTATCAGCCATAATCAAAGCCTCCTTATACTAACCGATTTTTTTAATTATACGGTGAATTTCTTTATTAAAATAAAATCTCAAGCCGTAATAAAGAACAACACCTAACATTATATGTCCACTTAATTTAACATTTCCATTAAATATTTCATTTTGAAAATCCGGTGCGATTTTTATTTTTTTAGGATTCACATTAAAAACCGAATAGCCCATGGCTATATAGCCTAATGTCTTTCCTGTTAAATCAGGACTTTCAAAACCAATTTCGATATTTCCTTTTATTTTTTTAGGGAAAATATGCCTTAATGTTTTTATAATAATTTCTTTTCCAAACTTAAATGCTTTTTTAGTAGTTGGACTGTTTATAAATGCCTTTATGGCTCTTACCTTCGCGCATTTTTCTTTGAATTTGTAATAAATATTCTTTATATTTTTTCTAACACTAAGTATAAAACCTTTTATATCTTTAATTTTTTCTTTCAGAAAATTAAAGATATAGTTTATATTAATGTGCGTTTTTTTTCGTTCTTTATTATCTGATTCTTGTTTTTTCTCAATTAAGCGATTTGTTTCTTCTGTTTTTCCAATATCTTCTGAAATTTTCTGTTCAAATGTTTTTTCAGAATTTGTATTTTCAGAATCATTTTTATTATTGCCCTGAGTTTTTTGTTGTTTTAATTCTGTAGTCTCACAACTTTCTAATACTTTTTTGTCAGAAGTATCTTTTAGTGAATCCTGTTTTTGTGAACCCTGTTTCTTCAAATCAGTTTTCTCAGGTTTATCTTTTTTATCTTTTTTATCTTTTTTTTGCTTTTTTTTCAAAAAATCAATTGGCACAAAAAATATTCTAAGTTTTGATACCTTACCATCATTGCTGATTACTCCCTTGTAACTTACAAAACGAAGTAACCAGTGAGCTTTTATGGATAATTGATAATCTTTGTCAGATTTACTTCCCTGAATCTTATATGCAATAGGATAAAACAGGATTAACAAAGCCAGTGCAATAATCACCAGCAAAAGTATTCCAATTATTTTTAATATTAATAAAAAAATATGTAACATAGGCTAATTCATTTGCTCCATAATATATTTCTTAACATTTACATTTCCTGTTTTTTCAAGGCATTCCATTATAATAAGCGACATCATGTCAAGTGCCTCTTCCCTACCTTTTGCAATTCCAATTACAACCATATCAGACTTATGATACCATTTTTGAATCAAAACGTTAGAAGGATAAATTTCCAATGTATCATAATCATTTCTTGGCAGAGTGATTACATATGTATCAAACATTGGTTTTCTATTTTTAATTTTTCTTATAACCTTTCTTTTTTTGTCTAAAAGATTATAGCCTACATATAAATCCTCATACCAAATCATAATTATCCTGCCATTATTCCGTTAATAATTTCTATACAAGCCAGTTTTTCTGCCTTATCGTTGCAAATTGACAAAGTATTATATATATAATCCTGCAATTCGCTTATGTTATTAAAGAAGATTGGAAGTTCACTTAAAGCCTGCGCCATAACTGCCCTTGTAATCATTTTATCTGTCTCTTTAAATAACTCTCTGTATTCATTTATTAACTGTTCTTTTTGTTTTTCTAAATAAGCTTCATCAACTACATCGTTGTTTTCTACCTTATCCAGTTTTACAAACATACTGTCTGAATTTAGTTTAGGAAGCTTAAATACAATATTATATTCTTCCACCAAATCTAACTGTTTAATCTTGTCTGCGTAACTTTCTTTTATCTGGTCTGTTATGTCATAAGCTGAAAGGTGTGGATATATTTTCTCCTGTTCACCTTCGAGCATAACAAACATGTCCTCTATTTCCTCAAGTGATTTTGAAGAGAATTTATTTAAAAATAACAAGTTGGTATTTTTTATTATTTCATCACAGCCTTTTACAACATTATCTTCTTCTTTTTCATTGTTAGTATATAAAATCAATAAAAGGTCATTTAGAACTTCCTGAACTCTCATAAGGTTGTCCATTTCATCATCTATATACATAGTTATATCCGATAATCTGTCCTTAAACTCATCATATCCTTTAGAATCCATTTCTTTAAACTTAACATTTTTCAGATTGTCAAATTCTTCATATAAATGGGGATAGTTAGTTGCCATTGTATCCGTCTTATGAAGCATGGAGCATGTTTTAATCATGTACAAAAAGTCGTCTAAAGCTTCCTTTGTGCCGCCGTTGTAAATTGACAAGCCGTTAGAGAGCATTTCGAAAAATTTATTTTTTGTAAGCCTTACAGGAAGTTGTCCAATAACATCTTTAATCTTACTGTTAATCATCATGTTATCTTCATCTTCTAAAATAAACTGCATAATTGTTCTTGTGAAATTTTCATCACTATAGCCACTAGGATAATCTTCTTCCCTGAATCTATACTCCACTCTGTTTACTGCATGCTCGTATACGTTATACTTGTCCACATAACATGTAATATCAGCTACCTTTTCAATAATGATATTTCTAATTGCCTCTAATTCCGCAATATTTTCCGAAAAATCATCTCCGCCATTGACATACTTTTCAATTGTTTCATTGATAGTTTTAACATATTCATTAAAGCCGGGAGCTACCATGCCACCATCCTCTGAAACAGACACATAATATGTGTAATAATTCATCGCAAGACGAATTAAAGCATACTTGTTATTTATTTTCATAAATCCACCGGTATACTTTTTCAAACTTTCTTCAATGTTTCTATTTTTTAATAAATCTCCAACTATTTTCTTCATATACACTCTCTTTTAACATATAGAGTGCCTAATACAAGCGCTCTATGTTTTATTCTTTATTTGTAATTCCTATAATTTTCATATAGATATTTTATTTTAAAATGTCAGAAAAATCAAATGTAGCAAAATAATCCTTTGGAGTTTCTGCTCTTCTTATAAGTTCAACTTCTCCATTTTCTTTAAGCAATAATTCTGCTGACTTTAATCTTCCGTTGTAGTTATAGCCCATTGCAAAACCATGTGCGCCTGTATCGTGAATATATAAATAATCACCCATTTCAATCTTAGGAAGTTTTCTGTCTATTGCGAACTTGTCATTGTTTTCGCATAAACTTCCAACAACATCATATGTTTCAGTGCATGGTTCATTTTCTTTGCCAAGAACTGTAATATGATGATATGCACCATACATAGCAGGTCTCATTAAATTAACTGCACAGGCATCAACACCAATATATTCCTTGTAAATGTGTTTTTCGTGAACAGCCTTAGTTACTAATGCACCATAAGGTCCCATCATAAATCTTCCCATTTCTGTAAAGATTGCAACGTCGCCCATTCCGGCTGGAGTTAAAATTTCATCATAAACTTTGTGTACTCCTTCTCCAATAACCATAATGTCATTTGGTGTCTGATCAGGTGTATAAGGGATTCCAACTCCACCTGATAAATTAATGAACTTAATGTCTGCTCCTGTTTCTTTTTCAAGTTCAACAGCCAACTGGAAAATTGTCTTAGCAAGCATTGGATAATATTCGTTTGTTACTGTGTTTGATGCTAAAAATGCATGTATACCAAAATTCTTAACACCTTTTGATTTTAAAATCTTGAAGGCTTCAGTTATCTGTTCTCTTGTCATGCCATATTTTGAATCACCAGGGTTATCCATGATTCCGTTACAAACTTCAAAAATTCCACCTGGATTAAATCTGCAGCTTACTGTTTCAGGTATTCCACATTCCTTTTCCATGTAATCAATCATTGTAATGTCATCTAAGTTAATAATGCCACCTAATTCATTACAATACTTGAACTCTCCTTCAGGTGTTTCATTTGAAGAAAACATGATTTCATCGTTTCTAAAGCCTAACTTATCAGCAATCATAAGTTCTGTTGCAGATGAGCAGTCAACTCCACAGCCTGCTTCTTTTAATTTTTTAATAATAAATGGATTTGGAGTTGCCTTTACTGCAAAATATTCTCTAAATCCTTTATTCCATGAAAAAGCTTCATTTACTTTTCTTGCATTTTCCATAAATCCTTTTTCATCATAAATATGGAATGGTGTAGGATATTTTTTTACAATTTCTTCTACCTGTTCTTTTGTTACAAATGGTTTCTTATTCATTATTTTCAGTCCTCCTAAATATTTATCTACCGTAGATATCACAAAGATATCTTAGTCTTTCAATTTCTTTTGCACCAAACTGGCCGTCTAACATTCGCCATCTCCAGTTTGTCCCCATTGATGATGGAAGATTCATTCTTCCTATATATCCAATTTTTAAAATGTCCTGCATTTGAAAAATCACCAAATTAGCAACACTTTCATATGCCACTTTAAAAATCTTATCAACTAAATCTTCTACTGAGCCTTCTCTACACTCAACATACTCTCTTATGTAGCCAAGCTCACATTTTTCAAAGCTTGTAAAATACCCAACTAATGTGTCATTGTCATGAGTACCACCATAAGCTACAGTATTAGGCACCCAGTTGTATGGCAAATGATCATTACGCCTGTTACCATCAAAAGCAAATTCCAGAACTTTCATGCCGGGATAACCTGATTTTTCAAGTACCTCTACAACTTCAGGCATTTTTATACCTAAATCTTCAGCAATAATGTGTTTGTCATCTATGGACTCGTTAATTGCATTAATAAGTTTAAGTCCCGGTCCTTTTTGCCACTGACCGTTTCTTGCATCACTGTCTTCTGCAGGAATTGCATAATATTTGACAGTGCCTATAAAATGGTCAATTCTTATTACATCATATATTTTAGCTGAATGTTCCATTCGTTTTCTCCACCATGAAAAATCATCAGCTTCCATTTTGTCCCAGTCATAAAGTGGATTGCCCCATCTCTGACCTAAATCAGAAAATGCATCAGGGGGTACACCTGCAACTTTTTTAGGATTTAATTCTTCATCTAATTGGAACATGCCTGTATTCTGCCAAACATCAGCAGAATCCATTGCCACATATATTGGTATATCACCAATAATCAGGATTCCATTTTCATTAGCATATTTTTTTAATTTGCACCACTGCTCATTAAACTTAAACTGTATGAACTTGTAAAAGTCCATATCATCCTTTAGTTCTTCTTTAAAAGCCCCTACTGTTTCGGCTTCTCTAAACTTTATTTCCTTATCCCACTCACTCCAAGGTCTGCCTTCATATTTATCTTTGCAGGCTCTATACAAACTATAATCTTCAAGCCAGAATTCATTTTCTGTAAAAAACTCTTTATATTCATTTAATTCCTTATGATTACTATTCTCATAAGCCACTCTTAAAACTTCAAATCTTGAATTATAAACCAAGCCATAGTCAACATACTGGTCTTCAATATTCCATCTTTTACTGTCAACAAATTCTTTAGTCAAAAGTCCTTCTTCTATCAACATATCTAAATCTATAAAATATGGATTTCCCGCAAAAGCAGAAAAAGAAGCATAAGGGCTGTCTCCAAAACTTGTAGGTCCAAGAGGTAACACCTGCCAATATTTCTGTCTTGCTTTAACTAAGTTATCTACAAACTCATAAGCTCTTTTCCCAAAAGTTCCGATTCCGTATGGGCCCGGTAAACTACTAACAGGCATTAACACGCCTGCACTTCTGCTAAATTGTTCCTGCATATTATTTATTCCTTTAATATTTTTTACGTTTCATTTTTTTATGTTTGGACCTGCTACATTTCAACAGGATATAGCATTAATTCCTAGTCATTGCATTATAAATCACACTTCACACAAATCATAAACCATAGTTCTTATTTATGTTCATGTGTAAATAAATGTTCCTGACAATATTCCTTATTTCCTGAACATTTTGAGCAATATCTAAATGTTAATGTAGGATCATCTAATTCTGTTCTGCCACATATAGCACATTTATGTCTTGCACCATTTGCATAAACATTAGGCTTTGCTTTTTTAATTGACTTATTATATTGTGCTTTTCTCTTTATTGAGGAAGGTCTTCTTCCTGATTTTTTATCTAAAATAACATATATAACAACATTAAGTAATGATGCAGCAATTAACACAAGCACTATTAAACCTAAATTCATACTTGTTCTAAACGCACTGATAATGTCATAAATAATATATGCTACATATAGGAATCCAAACCATTTAATCTTAATTGGAATTATGAAATATAACAGTAATTCCTGTTCCGGATAAGTAAAAGCGTATGCTAAAAATATAGACATGTTAATGTAATATGTGCTTACATAGCCACCAATAATTACTCCAAATATACTGCCCATGGCTGTTCCATAAATAACTGTAAGAACTACATATAAAATAAGTCCTGCTATTACTGTAAATATAATTCCTGAAAAAATATACTTTGTGAAGCGTTCACTTCCCCATGTATGTTCAAGTTCACGTCCCAATGAATAATATAGGAATAGCATAATAATAGTAAAAATTCCTAAACTTTCAGGTGGTACTAAAATCCATGTAACCACTCTCCATATCTGTCCCTGAAAGATCTCGTATGGATTAAACTGTAAAAACTGATATAGTTCAGGAGTTGTCAACTGAATAACATATCCTATTACATAAGCAATGATTAAATACAATGGTAAATTTGGAATTGAAAAACTCTGTTTTCTTCTATTAAATTCTGACATTCTAATCTCCTTATTTTCCTAATATAACAATCCCATCTAATTTCTAGAGGGTTATAAGTCACATTCTTTGTTCTAAATAACCATATTACAGTATAATTTCTACAGGGTACTTTGTCAAACAAAGTACAGCTTTTTCTTTTAGTTTGTAAACAAACTTTTTTCACATCTTTTTCTGTTGTTTTTTTTTTCTATTTATAATATAATAATAAGTCGATTTTGATATTTTTATGTCAAAAGCATTTTAATAGGTAATAAAACATATATTTAATATACGTTACTCGTATTAATAAGGGTAATTAGGAGGCAAATATGAACGAGAATGCAAATTATAGTTTAGGTATTGATATTGGTTCTACTACTGTAAAAATTGCAATACTTGACCAAGATAACAATCTTGTTTTTTCAGATTACGAAAGACATTATGCAAATATTCAGGAAACTTTAGCTTTACTTTTAGATAAGGCACGTAAACAGTTAGGTTCAATTGAATTAAGTCCTATGATTACAGGTTCAGGTGGTTTAGCACTTTCTGAACATTTGAAAGTGCCATTTGTACAGGAAGTTGTGGCAGTATCTACTGCTCTTGAAGATTATGCACCACAAACTGATGTAGCAATCGAATTAGGTGGCGAAGATGCCAAAATTATTTATTTTACAAATGGTATCGAACAAAGAATGAATGGTATCTGTGCCGGTGGTACAGGTTCTTTTATTGACCAGATGGCTTCACTTTTACAGACAGACGCTTCAGGTCTTAATGAATATGCAAAAAATTATCAGGAAATATATCCTATTGCAGCCCGTTGTGGTGTATTTGCGAAAACAGATATACAGCCACTTATTAACGAAGGTGCCACAAAAGAAGATTTGGCAGCTTCAATTTTTCAGGCTGTTGTAAATCAGACTATTTCAGGTTTAGCCTGTGGTAAACCAATTAGAGGGACAGTTGCTTTCCTTGGTGGTCCCCTTCATTTCTTACCTGAATTAAAAAATGCATTTATCAGGACTTTAAAATTAGACGACGAACATGTTGTTGCACCGGAACATTCTCATTTATTTGCCGCTACAGGTGCAGCATTAAATCATAAAGAAAATATTAAAGTAGACATTGATGACTTATATGAACAGTTATCTCATGGTGTTCAGATGTCAATGGAAATCAAGAGACTGGAGCCATTATTCCAGAATCAGGAAGCTTATGACAAGTTTACTGAAAGACATAATAAGGCAAAAGTTAAAAAAGGTGACTTGGCATCTTACAGTGGTAACTGCTACCTTGGTATTGACTCAGGTTCTACTACAACTAAGGCAGCTTTAGTTGGCGAAGACGGTACATTACTCTACTCTTTCTATAGTGGAAACAACGGTAATCCGTTAAAAACAATTATTGATTCAATTAAAGATATTTACGCAAAGCTTCCAAAAGACGCTCACATTGTCCGTTCCTGTTCAACAGGTTATGGTGAAGCTTTAATAAAAAATGCCCTTCTTTTAGATGAAGGCGAAGTTGAAACTGTTGCCCATTATAATGCGGCTGCATTTTTTGAGCCACAGGTAGACTGCATTCTTGATATCGGTGGTCAGGACATGAAGTGTATCAAGATTAAAAACAATTCTGTTGACAGTGTTCAGTTAAACGAGGCCTGCTCTTCAGGGTGTGGTTCATTTATTGAAACCTTCGCAAAATCTCTTAACTATTCTGTTGAAGATTTTGCCAAAGAAGCTTTATTCGCTTCTAATCCAACTGACCTTGGTACAAGATGTACAGTATTTATGAATTCAAATGTTAAACAGGCTCAAAAGGAAGGGGCCAGCGTTGCAGACATTTCTGCCGGTTTGGCATACTCAGTTATAAAAAATGCTTTATATAAAGTTATTAAAATATCAGATGCCAGAGACCTTGGTAGAAAAATTGTTGTTCAGGGTGGTACATTCTACAATGACGCCGTTTTAAGAAGTTTGGAAAAAGTTGCCCACATCCACGCAATCAGACCTGACATTGCAGGTATTATGGGTGCTTTCGGTGCTGCTCTTATTGCAAGAGACAGATATAAAGGCGAGCCTACAACAATGTTGAATCTTAAGCAGTTAGAAGAATTTACATACACAACTTCAATGACTAGATGCAAAGGTTGTACAAACTCATGTTTACTTACAATCAACAAATTCTCTGATGGCAGAAGATTTATAAGTGGTAACAGATGTGAAAAAGGTATTGGTGGCCAGAAAAACAAAGATAACATACCAAACCTTTTTGAATATAAACTTAAAAGAATGTTTGATTATGAGCCATTGTCACCTGACAATGCACCTAGAGGAATTGTGGGTATTCCAAGAGTTCTTAATATGTATGAAAATTTTCCATTCTGGGCTACATTCTTTAAGAAACTTGGCTATAGTGTTGTTCTTTCACCAGAATCATCACATAAACTTTACGAAATGGGTATTGAATCAATACCTAGTGAATCGGAATGTTATCCTGCAAAACTTGTACACGGACACATTACATGGTTAATTAAACAGGGTGTTAAATTTATTTTCTATCCTTGTATACCATACGAGAGAAACGAAACGCCTGATGCAAACAACCATTATAACTGTCCTATTGTTACATCTTATGCAGAAAATATAAAGAACAACGTTGAAGAATTAGAAGATCCTTCAATGAAGTTTATGAATCCTTTCATGGCTCTCACAAATGAAGAAACAATTACTTCACGACTTGTTGAAGAGTTTGGAAATGAATTTGGAATTAATGCCGGCGAGGTTAAGGAAGCCGCTCACTTAGCTTGGGAAGAACTTCTTAACTCAAGAAACGATATGGCAAAAAAAGGTGAAGAAACTCTTAAATACATGGAAGAAAACGGAAAGCGTGGTATTGTTCTTGCAGGCCGTCCATACCATGTTGACCCTGAAATAAATCATGGTATACCTGAAATGATTAATTCATACGGTCTTGCTGTTTTAACTGAAGACTCAATTTCTCATTTGGCAGAAGTTGAACGTCCGTTGATTGTATCTGACCAGTGGATGTATCACTCAAGATTATATCGTGCAGCTAACTATGTAAAAACAAGAGACGATTTAGACCTTGTTCAGTTAAACTCTTTTGGATGTGGTTTAGATGCTGTAACTACTGACTGCGTTAGTGATATTTTAACTAAGTCAGGAAAAATCTACACTGTACTTAAAATTGATGAAGTAAATAACTTAGGTGCCGCAAGAATCCGTATTCGTTCACTTCTTGCAGCAATTAGAGTTCGTTCAGAAAATCATTTTGAAAGAACAATTCAGCCTTCTTCAATTAACAAGGTTGAATTTACAAAACAAATGTATGAGGATAAATACACAATTCTTACACCACAGATGAGTCCAATTCATTTCAAAATGCTTCAGGCTGCTTTAAATTCATGTGGTTACAACTTTGAAGTAATGGACAGTAAACCATCATGCGTAGATGTAGGTTTAAAATATGTAAACAATGACGCCTGCTACCCTTCTTTAATTGTTGTTGGTCAGATTATGGAAGCTTTGCTTTCAGGTAAATATGACTTAAACAAAACAGCAGTTATTATTACTCAGACAGGTGGGGGTTGTCGTGCAACTAACTACATTGGTTTCATTAGACGTGCTCTTGAAAAAGCAGGTATGTCACATATTCCTGTTCTTTCTCTTTCACTACAGGGCTTAGAGAAAAACAGTGGCTTTAAGATTACACCAAAGTTTGCTATTAAGGCTGTTGAAGCTGCAATGTACGGTGACTTATTTATGAGAGTTGTTTACAGAACAAGACCTTATGAAGTAAACGAAGGCGAAACTGATGCTTTACATAAAAAATGGGAATATAAATTATGTAAAGAACTTGCCGATAATAAATTTGGTATCAGACGTTTTAAGAAAAACATGAAAAAAATCGTTAAAGAATTTGATGCCATTCCTGTAAAAGATATTAAGAAACCTAGAGTTGGTATTGTAGGTGAAATTCTTGTTAAATTCTCTCCTACTGCTAACAATAACTTAGTTGAATTATTAGAGTCAGAAGGTGCTGAAGCTGTAATGCCTGACTTGGTAGACTTCTTCCTATATGGATTTAGAAATGCTACTTTTAAATACGAGAATTTAGGTTTTGATAAAAAATCAGTTCGTATTAACAATTTAGGCATCAAAGCTATTGAATGGTTTAGAAATTCAGCCAAAAAGGCACTTATTGAGAGCAAGCACTTCACTCCTACTTCCGATATATGGGAAATGAGCGAAATGGCTGAAAAAGTTGTTTCTATAGGTAACCAGACAGGTGAAGGTTGGTTCTTAACAGGTGAAATGCTTCATTTGCTACATGATGGCGTTCCAAATATTATTTGTACTCAGCCTTTTGCATGTTTACCAAACCACATTGTAGGTAAAGGTGTAATTAAAAAATTAAGAGCCATGAATCCTGATGCAAATATTGTAGCCGTTGACTATGATCCCGGTGCCAGCGAAGTAAACCAGCTTAACCGAATTAAGTTAATGCTTGCAACTGCAAACAAACGACTAAATCAGGAAAAAAAATAGATAATTAGATAATTTCAAAATTATAAAGTAAAGCAAAAAACCGGTTAATAGTTGTAATCTACTATTAACCGGTTTTTATTTAGGTTTAACATTCTTTTTTATATTTAGATATTACTACCCCTGCAATCCATTTGCCTGTCTAATCATATCTTCCACAACAATGTCGAAGATTTCACCAACAGTATTGCAGTATTCTAATATTTTCCAAGGTTCATTTGTATGGAAATGAATTTTTACTAAATCTTCATCTCCTGCTGCAATTAAACTGTTTCCTTCAAAATTATCTGTTATGTAATCAGAAATTTCATCCTCATCTAAATCTTTATCTCTTCTTTCGATTAATAACTGTGTGTCATAACGATATGCAAACTGATCCTCTTCCGCATCAATTGAATTTACTGCCATTTCTTCTCTCCTTTATATATTTTCTATTTGCCAATCTATTGGCTCTAGGCCACTTGCCTTTAAGAACTCATTTGCCTTGCTGAAATGTTTACATCCGAAAAAGCCCCTGTAAGCTGATAAAGGGCTTGGATGTGGTGCTTCTAAAATCAAATGTTTTGGGTTAGTGAGCATTGCTTTTTTTCTTCTTGCAGGTGCTCCCCACAACATATACACAATTGGTCTGTCCTGTGCATTAACTGCCTGAATTACCGCATCAGTAAACTGTTCCCAGCCATGTCCCTGATGAGAATTTGCCTGATGTGCTCTAACAGTCAAAACTGTGTTTAGTAATAAAACTCCCTGGTCTGCCCATTTTTTCAAATAACCGTTATTTGGAATATAGCATCCTAAATCATCATGTAATTCCTTGTAAATATTTACAAGAGATGGCGGAATATCCTGTCCCGGCTGAACTGAAAAAGACAACCCATGTGCCTGGTGTTCATTATGGTAAGGATCCTGCCCTAATAATAAAACTTTTACATCTTTTAAAGGTGTAAAATGAAATGCATTGAAAATATCCTCTGCGGGAGGATATACAACTGTTTTACTGTATTCATCTTTTACAAAATTGTATAACTGACTGTAATATCCTTTTCTAAACTCACTGCTTAAAGGCTCAAGCCAGTCATTTGTTATCATTGACATAAAAACTCCCTCTTGTACTCATTTATCTGATAAACTATTTTTTCTCTTCCTTCTGCAAAATTTCATCAATAAAATTCCTGTCGTTATATACTTTTATGCCACCTGGAATATTAATGATTTCAAAATGATTTGACGTCATTTTTTCTCCATCAACATTAAAAGTACATAACTCATTAGTATCTATTATAATCTTATTTTCTGAAAATCTTGTAACGTACTCTGAATTTTCGTGTTTTCCTCTTAACAGTTTAATTAAAATTGGAATAATCTTAGGTTTAGGCAATTTTTCAACAAAATATATGTCAAACATACCATCTTCCAATAAAGCATGAGGTGCAATTCTAAAACCGCCACCATAATACTGTCCATTTCCAACTGCAAGAATTGTGCATGAATTTTCTACCTGAGTTTCTCCCATTGTTATTTTTAAGTCCTTAAACTTATATTTAAAATAAGAGTATACAAGACTTGCATTGTATCTTTGAGAAACCGGAATCCATTTTTTCTTTCTTATAAATGATATGTTATTTGCCACATCTGCATCCAGTCCAAGACACGCCACATTTATAAAAAATCTGTTATTGATTTTTCCTAAGTCAATATTCAGTATCCCATTTTGATACTGCTTTAGGGTTTTATCAAAATCATTTCCACTGCCTGTTGGAATATTTCCAAGAATCTTGTTTTCAGATTTTGCAATTCCGTTAAGCACTTCGTTTAAATTACCGTCACCACCAACGGAAAAAACTACACATTCCTCATCAGGTATTTTTTTTGCCAGATACTGTGCATCACCTGTTTTCTTTGTGTACATAACTTTGTAAGGCACCTGTCTTTTAAGACATGCCTCTCTTATATTCTTTTCTAATAATTGTTTGTTAATTTTTCCACTTATAGGATTAATTATAAAATAATACTTCATTTGTATCACTCTCTTCTGTAATTAACTATTTTTCTGTCTGATTAACTATTACTATTTTCTTTTTTTAAGTATAGCTATTTGAGTATAGTTATAATCTAACAGCAACCCCATTTTCGTTTAGATATTTCTTTAAATCGCTTATTTCCAATTCCTTATAATGGAACAATGATGCGGCAAGGGCTGCGTCTGCCTTACCATCTGTTAATGCTTCTAAGAAATGTTCTTCCTTTCCTGCGCCACCTGATGCAATTACAGGAATTGAAACATTGTCTGCAATTGTTCTTGTTAATTCAAGGTCATAACCCTGCTTAATGCCGTCACAATCCATACTTGTAAGAAGAATCTCTCCTGCTCCAAGTTCATTTACCTTCATTGCCCACTCAACGGCATCAATTCCCATATCGATTCTGCCACCGTTTTTGAAAATGTTCCAGCCACTTCCATCCTCACGTCTCTTTGCATCAATTGCCACAACTACGCACTGACTTCCAAACTTGTCCGCTGCTTCACTTATTAAATTAGGATTCATTATAGCTGATGAATTAATTGAAATCTTGTCAGCTCCCTCACGTAAAAGCACCTTAAAGTCATCAACAGTTCTAATTCCTCCACCAACTGTAAAAGGAATAAATACCTGTTCCGCAACCTTTCTAACTAATTCCGTAACAGTGGCTCTATGGTCAGATGTTGCTGTTATATCCAAAAAAACAAGCTCATCTGCCCCTGCTTTGTTGTAAGCCTTAGCTACTTCAACAGGATCTCCGGCATCCCTTAAATTGACGAAATTGGTCCCTTTAACTACTCTGTTGTTATTTATATCCAAACATGGAATAATTCTCTTTGTATGCATATTCTGTCTCCATTCTTACTTTAAATATTTGCAAAATTGTCCAGTATCTTCAAGCCAACATCACCACTTTTTTCAGGATGAAACTGGCACGCAAAAACATTGTCTTTTTCAACTGATGAATGAAAATCAGTAATGTAGTTTGTTTTTGCCTTTACTATTTCCTCTTCTCTTGCTTTTAAATAATAAGAATGAACAAAATAAACATACGCCTGGTGGTCAATATCTTTAAATAGGCGGCCATTGTTTGTAAGTTCTAGGGAATTCCAGCCAATATGTGGAATTTTAAAGCCCGGTGTTTCAGGGAATTTAACAATCTCTCCCGGTAAAATTCCAAGACCTGCCACTCCCGGTGTCTCCTCACTACTTTCAAACAATAACTGAAGTCCAAGACATATTCCCAAAAAAGGAATCTTCTTATCCACAACATCATATATTGTGTTCACTAAATTGTATTCTTTTAATTTGTTCATTGCATCACCAAAAGAACCAACTCCCGGTAATACAACCTTGTCTGCTGAAAGTATTTCATCTCTGTCTCTTGATAAAATAGTATCCTGATCTAAAAACTGAAATGCCTTTTCAACACTCTTAATGTTTCCTGCATCATAATCAATAATTGCTATCATTAATCAAGTCTCTCCTCTGAATTATTGCAGTCTAACTGGAACCAAAATTCCACTCCATTTTCTTTATTTACAACACCACATTCTTTATTATGTCTGTCCATTATTGCCTTAACAATAGAAAGTCCAATACCGTTTCCACCGTAGGCTCTTGTTCTTGCTTTGTCAACTTTATAGAATTTAATCCAAATATTTTCCAGTTCATTTTCCGGAATGTTTTTTCCAGTGTTAAAAACCGCTACTCTTACTATACCATTTTTTTCAGTAATTTCTACTTTAATTATTTTGTTTTCGTCAACATGGTTAATTGCATTGTTCAAATAATTAGTAATTACTTCCTCAATTTGGAACTCATCTGCGTATACATATAAAGGTTCATTATAATCAAAAGTTACATTAATATCCTTTTCTTCCAACTTAATCTTAAGGGAAGCAATAACACCTTTAATTACTGATACAATATCAAATCTCTCCAGATTAACATGTGTGTCACCAAACTCTAACTGGTTTAATGTAAGAAGGTTCTTAACCATCTTATTCATTTTGGAAGCCTCATCAATAATAACATTACAATAATACTTCATATCTTCCGGATCTTCTGTAATTCCGTCCTGAAGCCCCTCAGCATAACCCTGTATTAAAGCAATTGGTGTTTTTAATTCATGAGATACGTTTGAGATAAACTCTTTTCGCATTTCATCTATTTCATTTTTCTTTTCAATATCTTTTTGAAGTTCAATATTAGCAGACTTCAAATCAGTAATGGCTTTCTCCAATTTATCCGACATATCATTCATGCTGTTTCCAAGAACACCTAACTCGTCATTATGATGCCCCTTGTACTTAACATCAAAATCCAAATTCGACATTCTCTTTGAAATATCTGCCAACTCCAACAGTGGCTTAGTATATCTGCTGGTTACAATTAAAATAATTATTGTTGCCACTAATATTGCAACAACTCCTATACCTAAATAAAATTTATTAGAAATACTTATACTTTCCTTAAAGCTTTCCACTGACATACGAATCATTATTGTATAACCGTTAGACAAAGTGCTGGTTAATTCATAATATTTATCAGAAGACTCCTTATCTACTGTGGAATGAATTTTATACCCATTGCCTTTTTCCACAAGAGTAGGTGTCTTGTTTTGCATAATATTTCGACCAAAAATAATGTCACGCCATCTGTCTTCAAGCATTTTACCGGCACCATAGTCGTAAACAACATTACCAGAGTCATCTACTACAATAGATGTAGCCCCTGCCTTTTCACAGGTCTTATTTACCGACTTAGTGCTTGAATCATCAGAAAATGTACTGTCTTCTTTTACAACCTGCTTTATTTTGTAATAAACTTCCTTTATGGAATCCTGTTTTGTTTTCGTATAATATTTCTCCATAAAAAGACTGCTATATATTACAAGTGATGCCATTGACAATGTCATAATAATAACTATTAAAGCAGCCATTTTATATCTTATTGATTTTTTCATTAATTTACCTCGAACTTGTATCCCATTCCCCAAATAGTAAGAATGTATTTTCCGCAGTCGCCTAATTTGCTTCTAAGTTTCTTTACGTGAGTATCGATTGTTCTAGCATCGCCAAAATAATCGTAATTCCAAACATTATTTAGGATTTTTTCTCTTGATAAGGCTATACCTTCATTTTCAACAAAGTATGTAAGAAGTTCAAACTCCTTGAAACTTAAGTCTACAATTTCTCCATGAACTTTTACTAAATGTGCAGCCTTATTAATTTCAATATCTCCTGCCTGCTCAATTTCATTTTGGTCAATCTTGTTAGTTCTTCTAAGAATTGCGTCAACTCTTGCCACCAAAATCCTTGGACTGAAAGGTTTTGAAATATATTCATCCACACCTAATTCAAATCCTAATAATTCATCACTTTCCTCACTTTTTGCAGTAAGCATGATAATTGGAATCTTTGAGAATTTTCTAATTTCCCTGCATACTTCCCAGCCGTCCATCTTTGGCATCATTACATCCAATATAATTAAATCAAAATCATTATGTTCAACAAATAAGTCAATAGCCTCTTCCCCATCAGCCGCTTCTATTACTTCATAGTCTTTTCTAACAAGGAAATCTTTCACTAATTTTCTCATTCTTGCTTCATCATCTACAACTAATATTTTCAACTTTGACATATCCATTATTCCTCCTGCTATACTTTTAGTTATTGTATCATAATAATTTTAAATTAACAAAAAGTTGTGTTTATTATGTGTATTAGAATGAAAAACTTAATGCTAATGCCATTCCAAATATTGATGGTCAACCGTAAATGCCATTTGTTTCTCCTGTCTGTGCTATTATTTTTTCCTATATGTTCTTAAATTAATTAAGTAGAAACTTAAAAACATTTTCAATATACATCTTTTTTCTAAAATTGGGACGTTTTTATTTGATTTTATTAATATTTCTTATTTTTTATTTTTCTTTATTGTTTACAGTGTTTTTTACCCGGCTTTCTTTTTTTTTTTATTAGACAAATATTTTTTTTTTTTACAATTTGGTAACTTTTTTATTATTGACTTTTATGCCTTAAAAGTTTAACATAATAATTGCACAATTTAATATTTATGGGCTAGTACTGGTTTCGACAGGGATTTGGAATCTGGTGAAGCTATCCGTAGGTGATACGTTAAATCACAACTTTAAAATTAAACGCTGAAGATAATTTAGCTTACGCTGCCTAGTTGCAGCTGTCACTAATAAGTCTCCTACAGCTTGTTAGTTGGCATCGACTTTCGTAGGGAACCCTAATTACAAAGCTTTGAGTAATTAGGAGCATTATGAAGCTACTAAGAGGTAAAGGGTGTTAGTTCCCGTTATCTTAAGGGAATGTCAAATAACTGACTATGATAGTAGAAGAACGGTGGAAGGATTTTTGGACAGGGGTTCGACTCCCCTCTAGTCCACTCTTTTTTTTACTCTATCTTATCTTTAGTATATTTCCCTTATTTCTACATACACTGTTAATATGAATTTAATTGAAGGTGGCTTTATGTATAAAAATTTCAAAAAATATATTATCAGTGGCATTATTTTTACAATTGTTTTCGGCTCTCTTCTCCACTTCTTTTATGACTGGTCGGGAAAAAATGCAATTGTAGGTTTATTCTCCCCTATTAACGAAAGTGTTTTTGAACATTTAAAACTTTTATATTTTCCTATGTTATTGTGGATCGTTCCGGGATATTTTATTTACGGAAAGAAAAACCGCAACTACTTCCTATCTTCTTTCATAGGATTAGTTTGCGGTTTAATCTTAACACCTGTTCTATTTTATTTATATACGTCATACACCAAAACATCTATTCTTCCGGTTGATATAGGAATTTTTGTAATTAGTGTTGTTGTATCTTTCGCCTTGTTTGCGTATATATTTTTAAATTATAATTTTAATTTCTTCTCCGTAAAAATGGGAATACTTCTTTGGGAACTTGTTTTTGCAATGTTTATTATTTCTTATCTCTTGCGGTAAACCAAAACATAAATCCAATAAACAAGCCACCAACAATATTTCCAAGTGTAACGGGAACTAAGTTGCTTACTAAAAAGTTATACCATGTCAGACCTGCTGTATCTATTCCAAGGCTACCATACTGTGAATGAATAAATAAACCACCACTTATATAACTCATGTTTGCAACGCTATGCTCAAACCCTGAAATAACGAATACCATAATTGGTAAGAATAATGCCATGATTTTACCTGATACTCTTTCAGCTGTAAGTGCCATCATAACTGCCACACAAACTAATATGTTACAGAATATACCTTTAATAAATGCATCTGAAAAAGAAAGATTACATTTTGCAACTGCTGTTGTCATAATATTCTTTGCTACACCATTGTTAAATAATGAAAATTCATGACCTAACGCATAACCGCCTGTAACAAAAATAGAACCAACAAAGTTTCCAATATATACTACTATCCAGTTTTTAAGCATTGAATAGAATTTAATTCGTTTATCTAATACTGAAATAATTAATAAGTTGTTTCCTGTAAAAAGTTCTGAATTATTTAATATTACCATTGCAAGTCCTGCCGGAAATATTAATGCTGCTATTAACTTTCCAAGTGATGCATTTTCTACTGTTGTTGCAGCAACTGATGATGCAACTCCTGCAAATGAAATAAACATACCTGCCATAAATGCCAATGCAAACATTTTACCTAATGGCATAGTTGTTTTTCCCATTCCTCCTTCTGAATATTTTACTGTCGCCTGCTTCGCGTTTAACATTTTTTATACCTCTTTAAATTTTTTTCCTGTAGTATTCTAACAGATTTTCCGACAAATTGTTAGTGTTTTTTATCTGCAGGGAAAACTATCCCCTGAATTGCTCTTGCCTTGTCCATAATTTGAAGTGCCATAAGTGAATATTTGCTATGTTTATCACTATAGTCATGGCTATTTATCATTGTCTCCCACTCTTTCGCTTCAAATACCAGATTATTGTCTAACTCTACGTTATAGACTTCCTCTGTAGTTCCATCGTTGTAACGAACTGTTACACGTCTTGGACTATCTATTGCTTCAATTAAAATTGCTCCTTTTTCACCTTGTATTTCACTTGGTGTAAAACCATTTGAAATTTTTGAATAGGTTATGTCTGCCAACATATCCTTATACTTAAGGGATATAGTTCCTTCTCCGTCTATACTATCCGGTAAAATAATGGCGCTTGCATCAATTTGCTCAGGCATGCCAAATAATTTTACCATTGGATGAACGCAATATACTCCAATATCCATAATCGCTCCATTGGAAAATTTAGGGTTAAAAGCATTTTCCACAATACCGTTTTTAAACTTATTATATCTTGATGAATACTGGCATAGCTTAAAGCTTGCTCTTCTTACAGGAGCTATTTTTTCTATGGCCTTTTCCACCGCCTTAAAGCCATCATCATAAACAGGGCGCATACCTTCAATTAAAACCACATTGTTTTCATTTGCTTTTTCAATTAAAATTTCCACTTCCCTGCTATTACTTGCCATAGGCTTTTCAACAAATACATGTTTCCTATTTTCAATCATTTTAAGAGCCTGTTCAAAATGAAAGGATGTTGGACTTGCAATATAAACAGCGTCTATGCTATCGCATTTTGCAAGTTTATCTAAATCATCAAAGAAAAGAGTGCTTCCGTACTTTTCACCAAACTCTTTTGCTTTTTCAATGTTTCGTGAATATGTTCCCTTGTATTTCAAGCTATCACATTGTGAAGCCGCCTCAAGGAACCAATCTACAACAAAATTAGTGCCAACAGTTGCAAAATTAATCATAATTTCCTCCTAATCTATAAATGTTACTTAACGTTTCACCTTATACCTATTAGGATTATACCGTTGGCACTAACTTATTTCAATTTTCTATTAATTGCTTTTTTGCACTTTAGGTAATTCAATGTAGAAAACAACACCGTTCTCAACATTTTCACACCCGTACTTTCCATGATGTAACTCTACAATACTTTTTACAAGATATAGACCAAGTCCACTGCCTTTTTGTCCATTTAAGGTTGCACTGTCGTTGCCCTGATAAAACATGTTCCAAATATTTTCAATGTTTTCTTCAGGTATATGTTTTCCATCATTTTCAACTTCGACTTTAATATTGTTTTCGCCAGACATAACTCTAACGTAAACATTACCTTCTTCTTTGCAATGTTTTATTGCATTTGTTATGTAATTACTCACTGCCTGAGTGAAAAATCTTTCATTAACTTCTGCCATACATTTTTCAGTATAGCTTTCATGAAGAGAAATGTTTTTCGCAAAGAAAAGCTTATCATAGTCTCTACAAGTGAATTCTACAAGTTCGTTAATATCAGCACTTACAACCATTAACTCTTCCTCTGCACTTTGCATTGAATATATAACTATCATGTCATTAATCATTTGAGACATATTCTCCGTTTCATCTATGATAGACTGACAATATTCCTTCTTTTTCTGCTTATCCTGCAATAGTTCTAACATTTCCACCTGACTTGAAATAATGGCAAGTGGTGTTTTCATTTCATGGGAAACATTGTTTACAAACTGCTTTCTGAGATTTTCAACTTTTGTTTTATTTTCTATTTCATTTTCCAATTCAGTAATCTGTTCCCTGATTTTTGATAACATAATATTAATGCTATGGGCTAAACCTGAAAGTTCAACAAATTCCTGATTTTCATTAATATTAAGTTCAAAGTTATTCTTTACAGCAAGTTTTGTATTTTCTTCAATTTGTCTTATTGGCTTACAAATACGGTTAGAAATTACAACAGAAACAATTACTCCAACTACAGCAACAAGAATTAACATTATCCCAAAGAATAACTTATAATATGATAAATGTATTTTCATATTACTTTTTAATTCATATACATATAAATAATATTTGTTGCCATTCTGAGTTATTATTTCACGCCCTGAAATTTTTCCCACACCATTATTTGTAACTATTTCTTTCTCAGAGAATCTATACAATCTACTGACAATGCTATTTTCAACCTTTGCTTTTGCCTTTGCATTTTGTGCCATAGGCTTAAAATTCTTTGTTTTTGACGTTACATATATTGGTTCAAATTTTTCATTTGCAATAACAAATCTCAACTTCTGTTCTTCATAAGAAATAATATACCTGTTTTTATATGTAAGAGTAGATATATCCTCTTTTTGCAGTGTGTTGAGCGATTGCTTAATTACCCCAATCTTTCTGCTGAAATAATAATCCTCTGCAAATGCACTAAATAAAACAAACAATATACCCAATATAAAAAATATTGTAATTGTCTGCATAATTATCATTCGGCTTTTTATTGTTTTAAACATCTTCAACCTCAAAAATATAACCAATGCCATATATTGATTTAATATATGGACACTCATCACTTAATTTTATTCTTATCTGTTTTACAATTGTGTCAACTGTTCTATAAGTCCCGTCATAATCCGGTCCCCATACAGCATCAAGAATCTGCTCTCTTTTCAAAGTGACATTTTGATTTTCAATAAAGAAACTTAACAAATCAAATTCCTTTGGTGTTGTAACTATATGTTGGTTATTTACATACACTTTCCTTGCTTTGCAATCCAATGAAAGTTTGCCAGCTTCAAGCTTCTTATGTCTGTTCTCTGATTTGTATGTTCTTTTTAAAACTGCTTCAATTCTTGCTTTCAAAAGAGCTAACATAAACGGTTTCTTAATGTAATCGTCTACACCATTTCCAAAACTTTTTACCTGTTCCACATCTCCCGATTTTGCTGTCATCATAATAACTGGAACCTCTGATGTTTCTCTTATCTTCTGTAAAACATACTGACCATCATAAATTGGAAGCATTATATCTAGTAAAACTAAGTCAATTGAGTGAATGTTTTTTTCAAATTGTTCCAATGCCATTTCACCATCTTTTGCTTCAATAATGTTATAGTCATATAATTTCAAAAAATCACTTACAGTTGTTCTTAATTTTTCTTCATCTTCAACAATAAGTATTGTTCTATTAATTTTCATCAGTTAATCTCCTCGTATCTTAAAACTCCATCTTTCAGTAAAAATTCTGTAATATACTGCAGATTTCTAAACCATCGATTATTAAGCCATTATCACAGCAATCTATTACAACTATCCATACTCTATCTCCTATATAGTATCTTAATAAATTGATAGAATTAAAATATAATGTGTCCATTAATCTTTAAATTGCTATTAATTGCTGTAATTTACTACTAATTTAATATTTTCACACAATCAGTTTTATTTTAGTAATTCTAAAACTTCTTCTTTTGATACAAGTCCCACTGATCTGTTTACCTCAACACAATTTTCAAATACAAGTAATGTTGGAATACTCATAATGTTGTACTCAATTGAAATTGTAGGTTCTGTATCAACATTTACCTTGCATACTTTTACATCTTCTAATTCTTCTGCCAACTTATCAATTACAGGACTTAACATTTTACATGGTCCACACCAGTCTGCCCAGAAATCTACTAAAACTTTCTTATCAGACTTTAAAACTTCCTCTTCAAAATTATCTTTATTTACTTCAATAATTGCCATAATATTCTCCTCCTAACTGTTTGCTTAGCTATTTGTTGTTTAACTTTTTTGTTTTGTTAGCTAATTGTTTAACCTATTGTTCTTTATTGATTATTAATCATTTAGCTGATTGATATTTGTTCTTCAGCCATTCATTCTTTTGTAGTATAACCATTTTTTATATATAATTATACTAATTTTGATTTTAACTTTTTTACGGAAATGTTTCAACACAAAAAAGGATAACTTCCATACAAGATTAGCTGCAAATTTAATTGCAAAAGATGCATAACTCTTTGAGCTGCCAGCCTTATCAAACACTTCTGCCACAGGTTTTGGTGGTGTTGCAAGCATTCCACCTTTTACCGGTTTCATAATAATTACAGGTAAGTTATATTTTCTTGCCACCTCATAACATGCTCTAGATTGAATTGAAAATACATCGGAACATAACTAATCAACGTTTAATTTAATTTTAGACTTTTTTCTTTTCTATGTCTAATGCTTATTTATTATCTTTTATGCTTTTTAAGTATATTATATATGCTTATAATGTTTAATAACATTAATCAGGAAAGCTTCTTGAAAGGCATAGAGCACCATAGCCTGCCAGTGGATTTGGTTGTTCCTCTCTACTGCTTAAAGGTCTTGCTCCTCTAATTAAATATGCCTTAACCTTTTCACCATATAAAAATCTGTCATTTCCATTTACAATGCCCCATTCCATTAGCAACGCTGCTGCTCCTGTAACAAAAGGTGCAGCCATTGAAGTTCCACTTTTTACTGTTATTCCTCCATTATTGGATGCTGACACAATATTTACAGCCGGTGCAACAATGTCAGGTTTCACCATATTGTACTCTCTTGTATATCCTCTTCCTGAAAAAGTAGCAATGCTGTCATCTCTTCCGTTATAGCCCCCTACAGATATTACCTTATTAGTTGCAGAAGGAATTGTAAGCGTTGTATATGGATCAGGTCTTAAAAATTTTGTATTCGTATTAATTTTCTCCTGGCCTGGAAGCCACATGTCATATCGTCCATTTACAATTCTATTAGGAAATAATTTTATTTTCCAAATTCCTGCATCAATGTAATTATTTTGTGGAATTAAACTAATATATATTTCCTGAAAAATACTGTAAGGTTTTGACGTTCCATATAAAACGTTTATATTTGTGTTTTCCAACTGTTGCTTATAAATGTATCCTTCCCTGCTAAATATTGATGTACTTTCGCCTGATGGAGATATTAGACTAACCTCGTATTTATCAACATAGTTTTTCCAAATTTGTATGCCAAATGCTCTCTCATAATTTGATATTTGAAGTTCCACTTCTACAGGTTCCTGCTCCATATACCCTCCGCTATGGCCTGAACTTCCCCCTTCGTTACCTGTTCCAACAACAATAACTGCCCTATTACTGTCTACAACATTATCCAAATATGTTGAAAGCAAAGAGGTTCCATCATGTGAACCGTATGTGTTTCCAAAACTAATATTTATTACAACCGGTCTCTCCAGAATGTTCGCTTCTTTTATAATAAAGTCAACGCCTTCCATTAACTGATTAGTTTTTGGAAATGAATTTTCATTATCCACAGACATTTTTACCACTATTAAATCACTTCTTGTTGCAATTCCTAAATTATTGTTTTTGTCTGTGGCAAAATTACCTGCTGCTATACCTGCAACATGTGTTCCATGACCTGATACATCTCTTGAATTAACTATCCCATAAGGATTATTGCTTTCCAAGGCTCTATTAATGTCTTCACTTGTATATACCCTGTTCGTTTGCTGGTCCCACAACCTTAATATTCTTGTATTACCATTTTCATCTATAAAGGCATTGTTTGTAAAATCAATTCCACTGTCAATTATGCCAACAAGAACACCTCTGCCGAATAACGGTGTCTTATTATTAAAAAAGAATTCTTCATCTATTCCTATTTGACGTCTGATATTTGACTGTGTTTCATTATTTGGCTGTACTTCGTTACCTGGCTCTGTTTCATTATCCAGCTGAAAATAATCATTTTGAACTTCATTTATGCAGGATTGTCTTTTTCCGTTTAAAACAGCAAATTCCAGATTCTTTGGTTTTTCCACAAATATTACGTTTGGAAGATTTGCTATTTCATCTACAAAAATTCTGTTTGCATTAGCAGTTGCATAGCCACCTGATAAAGGTTTTATTCTATTAACTAAAGGTTCAATTGTGCCTATGTCTCCGAAATATTTGATAATTAAATCCCAGGAATCATTTTCCACATTATAACCTGCTGATAATTCTCGGGATTTTTCCAATTGCTCCAATGGAGTCTCCAAAGCTATATTAAGTTGGTTATCCTGTTTTTCATTCATTTAAAACTCGAAAATATCTTTTTTTAAATATATTCAAGAATTCCCTTTCCATTACTACTGATTATTTTTGCCTTAGCTCCTTCTATAATTGGGAACTGTGGGCCTTTGTGTCCAATATCACTGTTAAATATAATTGGTACATCTAAGTCACCTAAAACCGACATTACTGCATCTTCATAAGTTCTGTTGCTCCAAGAGTTGTACATTAACGGTCTGCCAAAAATAAATCCATTAGCATATTTAAAATACCCCTTTTCTTTCATCTGCCAAAGGTGAGTAATAATCGTGGTGTCCTCCATATTAAAACTTTCAAGATTCCAGATTATACCATCAGAATTGTACTTATTTATAAATTCTTCCGTACCATCATAGCTTGTTCCTAACAGAAAAACAATTACGTCTAAACAGCCACCTATCAATCTTCCTGTCATACTAATTTCATCTTCCATACGACCGTTTACCCACCTAACTTCTTTGTCTGCACAATAGCCCTCATAGCCACTTACATACTCATGTCTCTCATCTTCAAAATTATCGTAGGAATGAAGTTTCTTTGTTGTTCCTTCAATAACACCTAAAGCATCCTCTACAGGTTTCTGCCATGGTTTCATCCCAAAATCTCCAACATGACATCCATAGACTGCTGCTGTATCATACTTAGTAACTAAAGGATAAACTATGCATGTATTATCAGAAAACCCTTGAAACCATTTTGGATCCTTACTTAAATACTCAAAATCAATGTATTCAAGCATTTCCATACAATAATCTCCACCTGCAGCAGACATAATGCTTCTAACATTAGGATTATGTATTAATTCATTTATTTCTTTTCCTCTTTCAGCTCCTGTACCACTACAGCCTCTTGCATCACTTTTGAAAAGATTATCTGTAGCAATTACATTGTAACCCCTGTCAGATAATTGTCTCATTGCATTCTCTACTCTTTTTTTCTTTAATTCATTTACAATACCGTCAGATGTTGCAGTAACCCCAATGGTATCTCCTTTTTGCAAATATTTTGGTATGTTCATATATTATCGTATAATTCCGGTAATGCTTAGAATTACACCTGCCTCCTTTAAACTTTATATTTTGCTTGTATCTAATTATTTATATTCTTTACCTATTAGTCTACATATTCTTTTATGTAGTCTCTTCTTAGTTTTACAAAATAATTCTTTATATAGCAATTTCTTCTCCCAATTTTACAGAATAAATTATCATTTCAGAAACTTTTTTTCCTGTGATTTTTTCAAGGGCTAATTTGTAACATTCTAACTGTTTCTTATATCTATGCTTTAATTCATCCATTGAGTCAACATTGTCTGTCTTATAATCTAAAATCACATACTTGTCATCCTCTATAAAGCATACGTCAATAATACCCTGAATAATCATTAACTCATCTGAGTTTGAGTGTTCCTTAATTTCCTTTGCCTGTACTCCTAAAAGAAACTGTCGTTCTCTATATAACTGATTACTTTCATTTGCCTTAGCCATTCTTTCAAAAACCTTTGTTTTTGTGAAATTTAAAATATCATAAGGATTAACAGCCTCTCCCTGAATCTTAGTTAATAATTTGCTTTCAATTTGAGCCTGTATCATATTAGTAATTATATCTTTTGAATATTCTTTTTTTTCTATATCCATTAATTCAAAAACTCTATGATATGCTGTGCCTCGCTCTGCTCCATATATTCTATCCGAAGACTCCTTGTCCTCTTTCATAAACTGTGGAACAATTTCCGTCTCTTTATGAACAGAAGTTTTTTCAAAGATTTTGTCTAAAGAATCTTCTGCTTCTTCATCTGCCATACTTTCTTTTTTCAGTTCAGTTACACTTGCTTTTGAACAAAGGTTAATATCTTCAATATAAGGATATTCAAAATTAAAATCTTTAATAAGTCTGTCGTAAACATCCTTTGGTACTTCCGCATTATTCCATGTTTCAAGTAACATCTTTTTTAATTCAGATTTTACCATTTGATCTACTTCATTTTCCGATATTTCATCTTCAGTTACAAAACTGTTATTAACTAAAACCTGATTCTTTAAATATACAAATCGCATCCATTTAAAGAAAGAGCTGTTGTTCATTATCTGATTATAAGTTAGTGGAGCATCTTCTGAATTAATGATTTCCTCACATTCCTTTTCATACTTGCTTCCAACACGTCCTGTTATAATCAGCTTTTCCTTGGCTCTTGTTAATGCAACATACAAAAGACGTAAATACTCCATACGACTTTCCTGTTTGTTTAAATCCTTTACATACTTTCTATATGTAGGTGTAACGGTTAGTTTGACATCCGGAAAAATGGCATCTACTGCTGCATAGCCATTGTCACTTATATCTACAGTTCCTGCATCTGCAACGAAGTTACTTGAAGTGTCACAAATGAAAACAATAGGGAACTGCAAACCTTTACTTTTATGAATTGAAAGTATTCTTACAATGTTATCATTTTCATTAACTGTTGATGCTTCCCCCTGGTCACTGTCTAACTCCTTAATCTTCTCAATATATCTTACAAAGTTAAAAAGTCCTCTGTAACTTGTTTTTTCATAGTTTGCAGCCTTCTCCTTTAAGCTTTCAATATTTAAATATCTTCTCTTTCCGTTGCTTAAGGCTGATACATAATATTGGAATCCTGTTCTTTCTAATATTTCATTTATAATTTCATATACAGAATTCTTATAATCCAGTTTTCTGTAATAATTAAGTTCCTTAAAGAAATCATAAATTTTCTTAACAAGATTTGAATCATCTCCTGTTTCCTGATAAGTCAATAAGGAATCAAGAAATGAAATCTTCCGGCTGTCTCCCTTAATTACTGCAAGTTCGTCATCTGTAAAATTGAACATAGCGCTTGTAAGTACAGATACTAATGGTATATCCTGTCTTGGATTATCAATTATGGTAAGCATATTCATAATTGTTTCCACTTCCATTGAATCAAAAAATCCGCTCTTAGAATCTGCGTATGCAGGAATTCCCATATTCATAAGCTGCTCAACATATATGCCTGCATTGCTTTTTACACTACGCATTAAAATAACTATATCCTTGTACTGGGCAGGTCGCATTTTTCCATCTTTTCCCTGAACCATAAAGCCATTTTGTGGGTCCGTTAATTCCCTGATTTTAGATGCTACAAATGTAGCCTCTTTTTCTTTTGAGCCGGTTTGTATACCGATAAATTCTGTTCTATTATCCTGTCTTTCAGGAATCTTCTCATACTGTGCTCCCAAAGAAAGTCTGTGTCCTTTTTGATAATCAATGTCACCGAAATTAGGAGTCATTATTCTGTCAAATAAGAAATTTACACTGTCTATTATTTCCTTTCTACTTCTAAAGTTCTGATCTAGCGTAATTAGACAATTATCTGCCTGCAAGTCTTCTTCATAAGAATAAAACTTCTCAAGGAACAACTGAGGTTTTGCATTTCTAAAACGATAGATGCTCTGCTTAACATCCCCAACCATAAACATATTATTAATGCCATAGCCTTTTGAAACACTTGTTAAAATTGCTTCCTGAACATAGTTGCTGTCCTGATACTCGTCAATCATAATTTCTTTATAGTTTTTGGACATATCCTTTGCCACTTTTGTTGGCTGTAACTTTCCATTGCCATCTATGTCATTTAAAATATTAAGTGCCATGTGAGCAATATCGTCAAAGTCTGCAATTCTCTTTTCTCTTTTCTCCACTGTAAATCTTTCAATAAGTTTTATTGTAATCTCGCATAATATATCTATTGTTTCTCTGCAATTAACCAAGTCTTCATAAATCTCGTCAATTGGTTCTGTAAAGTACAAATCCTTAAGATTTTCGACGGTTGCTTTTACTGAAGAATTTATTGTTTTTACCTTTAACTTTAATTCAGGATTTCCTTTTCTTACTGTCGATAATCTTGGTAACGTAAGTTTCTCATAATATTTAGCTAAAGATTTAAAATCTTTTTGCTCCAATAAATGATTGATTTCTACCAACATATCTTTTGAATTTTGTCCAAAACTCTTTAAGTCATCATCCATTTCAGAAATCTCTATTGCTTTTTGTAAATCTTCCCTGCATTTGTTTAACTGGTCTACTGTTGACTTAAAAACATACCCATATACTTCTCCGTTTAATATGTCATCTAAATTGTTAAACTTATATTTGTTTTTTAGATTGTTAACCCAAAGAATCGGATTAATTTCCCCTTTAGCTTTTTTATAAATTGTGTCTACAATGTTAAATATTCTGTCGTTTACCTTCCCACCTGAATATTTTCTTGCCAACTCTAAAAATTCTTCCGAACCTTCTTCATAGTATTCTTCCAAAATATTGTTGAGAATATCGTTTTTCATTAATTCTACTTCTATTTCTTCAGCAATTCTATAATTAGGATCTAAGTCAATTTTATCAAAATTTTCTTTGACTACTTTTCCACAAAAACTGTCAATTGTAGTTATTGTTGCATTATTTAGCAAAGTTAATTGTTTTACAATATTGTCATTATTATTACTTTCCTGTAATTCTTCAAGTCTCTCTCTCAATCGCTCTTTCATTTCTGAAGCTGCTGCCCTTGTAAATGTAAGAACAAGTAACTGGTCTACATCAATGTTTTCACGCTCATCTGTAATAAGGCTTACAATTCTCTCAACCAATACTGCTGTTTTTCCGGAACCTGCTGCCGCAGAAACAAGAATATTACGATTTCTGGTATTTATAATATCTAACTGCTTATCTGTCCACTTCATTTAATAACTCTCCTATATTTCCAAAAGAAACACTTTCTAATTGTCTGTATTTATCTCCCAATGCCTGATCAAATCTGCATATTCCCTTATAGCTACAATATCTGCACTGTTCCTCTATTGGGTTGATTGAAATCTTACCGCTAAGCAAATCATTCTTTAACTCATCTGCTTTGTTTGATACATGCTTGATTAGTTTCGAATATGTTTGTTCATCTAAAATCTGACTTGTTTTCTTTGGATTGCCTGATTTGTCATAAGATACTTTTACAATCTTTGATTCATTGTTTTTCTCTACATCTTCATCTACAGCATCTATAACTTCCTTACTGTCACATACAATTCCTGTCATTTGGAATTTTGGTAATTGCTGTTTGAAAACTATTTCCTTTAAAATTTCTTCATCAGTTCTTGTATCCTCTTTATTAACATCCCTATGCATATTAATTAAGTCATTTGTTCCACTTATATTCATATATGGATCTCTAATATTAAAATAAAGTCCTGCTGCCGGTAAAATTTCTTTGGATGTTTTCTTCTTTTCGTAATTTATTGCATCATTAATATATACTAATAACTGCATTTGAATTCCATTATAAGCTTTTGTAATGTCAAAAACCATTTCTGATGACTTATAGTCAATAACCTTTACATATAACTTATCATCGGTTTCATAAGTGTCAATTCTATCTACAATTCCATGCTCTAATGGTATTTCATATTCTGCCGGTTTGAATTTTCCATGATTAATATGATTTATTAACACCTTAACAGTTTTCTCAGCTATTTCTTTTACCTGATTAGTTATAAAAGCATTTCTTGCTGAACCTTCAAGGGCTTCATTATCATATTTTTCAAAAGTGTATTTCACTGCTTTTTTAATTAACTCACTGCTTTTCTCATCATTAATTTCCTTCCACTGAAGCTGCTTGCTATTCACCATTTCAAAAAACTTCTGTATAGTTATATGATAAAGATTTCCAATATCATAAGCCTCTATTGAAAATTTTTCTCTTTCCTTTAATTTCAAACCATAAGAAAGGAACTGTGAATAAGCACATTTAGCATAATTTTCCAGTCTTGTTATACCAATATTACCAGGAATACCATATAATTTTTTTGCATATTCTTTCATTAAGTCATTCCTGTTATTATTATAAAATCCACCTTCTAATATTAAATTCATTATTTTTGCAGTTGACTTATCCGACAATAAAATCTTACTTAAATAATTAAATCTCGGATTGTCTTCGCCATTTCTATATGCATTAATGTTTTCAGCAACATACTGTAAGGCAACTTTTTTGTTAGTAATGTGGCTTACCGGAATTTCTATTTCCTCAAAATGCTTTTCTTTCATATTAGGAAACATTTTTTCCAGTATTCCAATTATATATGATTTTCTTAAAGTTGAACCATCACTGTCTGACTTGCTGTAACATAAAACAATCTGTTCTAATGGTTTGGCAAATAATGAATATAAATATATTCTCTGTTTAAAAATATTTTCCCTTGTAGTTGGTGCTAATTTGTAATCCTTAGACTTTAATATGTCTCTCTCACTATCAGTTATAATACCCCCAGGAGTGCTGTTTTTAGGAACAATACCATCATTCATACCAAGGAAAAATAATATTTTTTTGGTGTCCTTTAATCTGGTTCTCTCAATATTACCCACCATAATTGTATCGATTCCCGGTGGAATAATTCCTATTTTTACCTGAGAAAGTCCTGCTTCTAAAATATCGTTATATTCTTCTGTAGTTACAATCTCATCACCCATTAAGGCAACTAATCTATCAAAAACATTAATTACTGATTCATATATTTGGCTATATTCTTTTTCCAGTGCAACAACCTTCTTCTCCCTAAATTCTTCTGCTTTTTTCTGTATTTTGTCCTGTATGTTATGTTTTACAGTAAACAAATATACTGCTTTGGTTCTTTCAAAAACTGTTGCGTCTTTTTTGATAAACTCATCCCTAAGTTCCTGTAATCCTTCTACTATCTGTTCTCTAATTGTATTAACAATTTCTATATGTCCTTCTTCCATAAATGGATATACTTTCTCCCAGTTCTTAACGTAACTTCTATATCCTCTTCTATTAGATTTCAAAATATAGTTTTCAAATATGTCGCACATATTTTCATCTAATTCCATAAATTTTAATCTAACAAATCGCATAACTGTCTGATGAGAAAAATCCTTATTAATTACATCTAATACGGCAAGAATCCCGTCAACATATTTGTTTGCAAGAATGTCCTCCTTGTGGTCAATAAAACATGGCAAATCATATTTTTCAAATGCCTGCTCTATATACTTATGGTAACTTTCTATATCCCCTGCAATAACAGCTATGTCATTATATCTGTAATCACCGCTTTTAATTAATTTAGATATTTCACCTGCAACATATTCTGCCTCTCCTTTCGGATTATTTAAGGCATAAATTCTTATATTGTCATTGCTTTCCTTATATTGAGTTTTCTTTGTGTTTCTAAATATATTTTCTTCCACAAAAGCTAATGGCTTTGCCAGATTGCCTAATCTTGAATTTTCTTTTTGAGCCTGATTACGCTCTAAGTCAATTACAATATTAGGTTCAATTTCAACAGAATTCTTAATAGCCAGTTCTCTAATCTTTACAATTGTTTCCTTACTTAAGCTAAAAAGTTCCATTGGGTCATAACCTTTAAAATCAACCTGTTCTTCAGGCAAAGTTACTGCCAAGGAAACATGAGGGCTGTATTTTAATAACTGTTCTATGACTTTGTACTGGATTGGTGTAAAGCCTGTAAAACTGTCAAAATAAAAGTATGTATTCTTTACATATTCTGACTTAGGAATGTATTCACAAAGAAGACTTAACAAATCTTCGTTTGTTATTGCCCTATTTTCTATAAACTTATTAAATTCATTATTTATAATTTCCAAATCCTTTATTTTTAATTTAAGTGTAGGGTAATCTTCTATTTTTCCTTCAATGTCATTAAGGCTCTCCTGATTAATGCTATACTGTCTAAACTCAGATATAAGCGTTTTCACCTTGTCGGTAAAGCCCATCATTTTTACTTTGTTTTTGTAAACATAAAGATTATCTTTGCAATCTTCTAAAACCTTTCTAATTACAAGAGTCTTACCCAAATCATCCATAACATTTAAGTCATTAACTCCCAGTTCTTCAAATATTGCGTAAGCAAGTCTCGTTAAACTTGTAACTTCTATGTTGAAGCACCCATGATTAGGATGTAATGTTAATATTTCTTTTTGAGTTTCCATTGAATATTGTTCAGGTACAACTGCCACAAAATTCTTATCTTCCATCTTCATTGAAAGGCTTATAATTTTCTGAATTAAAGTATAAGATTTTCCTGAACCTGCTCGTCCCAAAATTAATTGTAATGCCATACATATACCTCTTATTTAATCATCTTTTATAATTTTTACATTTTTATAATAACTTTATCTTTTTTATTTTTGTGATGCTATCCTTAAATATTATTGTACAATGATATACTGCCATAATCTTTTAATAAGCAAATTTCTTGCACTATTATAGTATACCAAATTACAGCGTACTTTAATGTATCTTTTTTTAATTTATAAGCTATTTATTTTAATAATATTGTTTTTTCATGTATACTTTCTCATTCCTTTTAATAAACTTAAATATAAAATATTTTTTAAGGAGTCATTATGGGAAAAAGTCCAAAATTTATGGTATTTCATTTAAAGGAGCTTATTTATACCCTTGTGTTTGTACTCCTTGGTATTGTACTGATAATATCTTTGATATTTATGTTTTGTAATAAAAACCAAGGAGAAAAAGAAACCAAAACTACCAATAGCCAATATGAAGCTGGAGTTTACACTTCCCAAGTTACATTAAATGGTAATCCTATGGAAATATCCGTTACCCTTGATAACAATCACATAAATGCCATTACCGTCACTAACGTAAGCGATACAATCTCCACAATGTATCCACTGGTACAGCCAGCCTTTGATGATATTGCAAATCAGATTGTTGACAGTCAGTCAGTTAAAAACGTAAAATTCTCTAAAGACAGCAAGTATACATATACCATGTTGTATGATGCAATTGTGGACACTATAAACAAAGGAAAAAAATAACCCTCCTATGTTTGATTTATTATAGTTTATTTATAATTTCCTATTTTTCTTATTTGTTACCTCTTTTTTACCAAAAAGGATGAGACAAAAATGCCTCATCCTTTTATTTCTTTTAAAATATTTATAATTATATTCTTCTTGTGATTATATTAATAAATCTGCTATTCCAATTCTTCTAACCATTGTCTTACGCAGGCATCACTTGGCATTCGCAAATCCCCTCTAGGTGATACTGCAACTGAACCAACTTTTGGACCATCAGGCAAACAACTTCTCTTAAACTGCTGTGAAAAGAATCTTCTATAAAATGTTTTAAGCCACTTTAATATTGTTTCCTTATCATATATGCCCTTAAAAGCTTCATTGGCTAAGAACAATACTTTCTTTGGATTATAGCCATATCTTAAAACATAATATAAGAAGAAATCGTGTAACTCGTATGGTCCTACCAAATCCTCAGTTTTCTGTGAAATCTTGCCATCTTTTGGTGGTAAAAGTTCAGGACTGACAGGTGTGTCAAGTACATCAAATAATACTTTTGCAAGTTCCTTTTCTTCTGTTGTATCTGCAAAGTATTTAACTAAATGTCTAACCAATGTTTTTGGAACTCCTGCATTGACACCATACATTGACATATGATCACCATTATAAGTAGCCCAGCCTAATGCCAACTCTGACATATCGCCTGTACCGATAACCATGCCATTATATTCATTGGCAAAATCCATTAACAAATATGTTCTCTGTCTTGCCTGAGCATTTTCATAAGTTACATCATGTATATTTATATCATGTCCAATTTGTTTTAAGTGTAACTTCACAGCTTCAGCAATATTTACTTCCTTAAGAGTGCAACCTAATTTTTCTATCATTTTTAAGGCATTGTTGTAAGTTCTGTCAGTTGTTCCAAAGCCTGGCATTGTCACAGCAATAATTCCTTTTCTATCAATATTTAAACTATCAAAAGCTCTTACCGTAACAAGAAGGGCAAGTGTTGAATCCAAGCCACCTGAAATTCCAACAACTGCATTTTTGCAATTAGTATGCTCTAATCGTTTCTTTAAGCCCATTGTCTGAATGGAAAGAATTTCCTCACAACGCTTGTCCCTTTCACTTTCGTTTGATGGAACAAACGGTGCATTGTCTATTACTCTACTGAAATCAAATTTTTCTTCCTCTAAATATATTTCAATTTCTTCATATTCGCTGTCAATATCCTGACCTGACACAAATGTTGTCATTCTTGCTCTTTCAGCAGCAATCTTGTCCAAATCAATTTCACCATAAGTAATGCCATTGGTAAATTTATCTGACTGGGCAATAATTGCTCCATTCTCTGCAATAATGTTATGACCAGCAAAAACCAAATCAGTAGTTGATTCTCCTTCTCCTGCATCAGCATATATGTACGCTGATAAAGTTCTTGCGGACTGACCTGTTACAAGACCTGTTCTGTAAGTATCTTTTCCAACTGTTTCATCACTGGCTGATAAATTAGCAATTACTGTAGCCCCTGCTATTGCATGATTTGTACTTGGTGGATTTGGAACCCACAAATCCTCACATATTTCTATTGAAAATGTAAAATTATCAAAATTAACACACTTAAATAAAAGATTCGTTCCAACAGAAACTGTATCCTCTGTCTCATCAAACTCCTCATCGTACTCGTCATCATATTCATCGTCATATTCTTCCTGTGACTCTAACTTAAAGTTTTTTAAAATATAAGAACCTGAGATAAATGAATCATCATTAATATTTCTGTATGTTATATCTTTTAAGCCTTCAACACCTTTACCTGACGAAAAATGTCTTCCCTCATAAAATTCTGAATAGTTTGGAATATATGTTTTAGGTACAAAGCCCATTATTTCACCATCATATACAACTGCAGCCATATTATATAATTTACTCTTAAAAATCATTGGTAAACCAACTATTGCAATAATTTCCTTGTCCTCTGTATATGGAACAATAGTTTCAATAAGTGCCTTCATTGCATTATCTAAAAGTGCCTTTTGCCAAAACAAATCCCCAGCTGTATATCCTGTAATACATAATTCAGGAAAAACAATTAACTGTGTTTTATTTCTATAAGCTTCTCTTATTAATGAACATATTTCCACTGCGTTGTGTTTACAGTCGCCAACTTTTATTTTTGGTGTAGCGGCAGCTACCTTTATAAATCCGTTATTCATTTTAAATATAATCCACTCTTTTTAAATGGACTATTCTCCTTTCTACCCAATTTGTTTCTTTATGGAATAGGAAATTTCTTTAGTATTTCCTATTAGGATTTGGGTGCCAAAACACCCAAATCCTGATTACTGCTTTGTACATTGTAATTTACAATCCATATTTTTATCTAAACAATACTGTGCTAATTGTAACATTATATTATTTTAATATCAACGACCCATTTATTTGAACATTCCAATTCTATAACCCATTTGTTATAATGCCCTAATACCATAAATTGTTCATTTGAACGATTTCATTATAACATTCTAATTCAAATATACATTTATTATATTGTTCTTACGAATGTATTGTACCCTAAAGCTCTTAGTCGCTGTTCAGTTGCAACAGCATTATCTAAATTTCTATAATTGCCAACTGTCACTTTTATAAGTCCCCGTTCAACTATCAAATTAACAGGAAAGCCCTGCATTTTAAGTTCATTTGCCTGTCTGTTTGCCAACAAAGGATTTCTAAACGCCCCTACCTGAACAGTATATCTTGACATTTGAGAGGCTGTTATTCCATTTGAATTTAGGGTGTCAATTATACCATCCGCTATTGCCTGAGCTATTTCATTAAACTTTTCATCAAATAACTGATTATCTTTATCTGAATTAATAAAACCTAGTTCTAAAAGAACAGCCGGCATTTTAGTCCTTTTCAAAACTACCAAATTTGGTCGTTCCACAACGCCCTTGTCTTCAAAACCAAGCGCCACAAGATTTTCATTAATATTTCTTGCCAAAGTTCCCTTAAAACCTGAATCATTATACACTAAAGCCTGAACTCCACCATATGTGTTAGGCGTTGGGGAGGAATTTCTATGAAATGAAACAAACAAATCCCCGCCTGCTTCATTTCCAATTGTTGCTTTTTCAAAGGGCGTATTATAAACGTCTGTTGTTCTTGTATAAACTATATCAAAGCCTGCATTTTTTAGTAAATCCCCTACAGCCATTGCCATTCTAAGGGCATCATCTTTTTCCTGTCTGCCATTATAAGTTGCACCCGAATCACTTCCACCATGTCCCGGATCAATTATTATTTTATATGCCATATTATTCCTAAAAATATTTTTTCATAATATTATATGTTTTATATTAGGAAATATTGCAAAAAACCAACTTCTTGAATTTAATTCTGTTATATTTTTCAATATAATAAGATTAAACTTTTCGAAGTTGGTTTTTAATTAATATTATTTACACTATTTAGTTGTATTATTTTTGTTTGTATTTTTCTTTGTTGTATTATTCTTTGTGTTGTTTGTATTATTCTTTTTGTTTGACTGTGTTGTGTCGTTATCATTACCATCAATGTCGTCAACAATATCATCTACACCATCTTCAATGTCATCGCCAATATCATCAATAACGCCATTATTATCGTTACCATTATTGTTATTTCCATTGTTATCTGTGTTATTATTCATGTTATTTGTTGTACTCTGATTATTGTCAGTTGTATTTGACTCAACTGTAGTTGTTTCATTGTCATTGTTGCCACATCCAACAAATGTAAATACTGACAACATAAGTGTTAATACTAATAAGTAATTTCGTAAATATTTCATTTCTAACCTCCATAATTTACACTGTTTTCTAACAGTTTCTTTATGAAGTTATTATTTTCATTTTATTTAATTTTATACAACAAAAATTAATCAATTACATCTGCCATGTTGTACATGCCCGCTTCTTTTCCTGCAAGGAATTTTGCAGCATCAATTGCCCCCTTGGCAAATATAGCTTTTGAGTAAGCTGTATGTTTAATTTCGATTACTTCATCAGTTCCGGCAAAAATAACTTCGTGTTCACCTACAATTGTACCACCTCTAACTGCTGAAATTCCAATTTCGTTCTTCTTTCTCTTTTCACGAACATTACTTCTATCGTATGTGTAATCATATTCGTTATTTAATTCCTGATTGATGCAATCTGCTAACGCAAGTGCTGTTCCGCTTGGTGCATCAACCTTCTGATTATGATGTTTTTCTACGATTTCAATATCAAATCCTCTATCAGCTAAAACATCTGTAGCGATTTTTAATACTTTCATTAATGTATTAATTCCTAAAGACATGTTTGCTGAACGAAGGACTGCTACACTTTTGCTAGCCTCATTAACCTTGTCTAACTGCTGTGCAGACAAACCTGTTGTACATACAACAACAGGTGTCTTTGTTTCAACTGCATAATCTAATAGATCATCAATAGCTGCTGTTACCGCAAAATCAATTATTGCGTCAGCCTTAACATCACATTCCTTTATTGACTTAAACACAGGATAATCATTTGCAATACCTGTATAAGCATCAATTCCAGCTACAATCTGTACATCTTCATCTTTACTAATTAAGTCTGTAATAACTCTACCCATCTTGCCATTACAGCCATGCATTATTACATTTACCATTTTCTCCTCCATTACCTATAATCCCTTTGCATTTGCAAAAAGAATTATTTTTTTGGCAATATATCCTTTGTATATTTGCCATATTATCCTGCTATTTATAATACACCATAGTCTTTTAATGCTTTCTTTAATACTTCCTTATGAGCATCTGTTAATTCTGTAAGTGGTGCTCTAACTGTTCCTGCCTTATAACCAAGCATGTTCATTGCTGCCTTTACAGGAATTGGATTTACTTCACAGAACAAAGCGCCGATAACATCGATTGCTTCTAACTGTAACTTCTGAGCTGTTTCAATGTCTCCATCTAAAAATGCATAAACCATGTCATGTACTTTCTTTGGTGCAACATGTGACCAAACTGAAATTACACCTTTTCCACCAAGTGAAAGAATTGGTAATACCTGATCATCATTTCCTGAATAAATATCAATACAGCCATTAGCAAGTGATGCTAATTTAGCTACTGCTGAAATATTTCCTGAAGCTTCCTTAATAGCAACTACATTCTTAACTTCCTTTGCAATTCTAACTGCTGTTTCAGGCTGGATTGTTGTACCTGTTCTGCTTGGTACATTGTACATAATAATTGGAATATTAACTGCATCTGAAATAGCCTTGTAATATTCATATAAGCCGTCCTGAGTACATTTGTTGTAATATGGTGTTACACAAAGAAGTCCGTCTGCTCCAACTTCTTCTGCCTTCTTTGACATATTAACTGCTTCTCTTGTACAGTTTGAACCTGTACCTGCAATAACAGGAACTCTTCCTGCAACCTTATCTACACAATATTTTATAACTGAAACGTGTTCTTCGTCAGGCATTGTTGATGATTCACCTGTTGTACCACATACAATAATTGCATCTGTACTATTAGCAATCTGATCATCAATAATTCTTCCGAATTCTTCATAATTAACAGTATCATCCTCATTAAACGGTGTAATAATTGCTACACCTGCACCTGTAAAAATAGCCATTTTACATTTCCTCCTAAAAAATATGTATTATTTTGTTAAGCATAGTAAAAGGAGCTTAAATCTAAGCTCCTTATAAGAATTCAATATAATACTTATAAGTAGCCCTCCATCAATTAGCTCTTCATCAATTGATGACAGTCATATGACTATTAACCATATGCCCAGAGTAAATATTCCGGATATCCACCCTTCGGCACCACTTCCTTTTGTACACAATCTTCTGTCTCCGGGACATCCTATGTACTACTAATAACCGGTGCAACCTCTACTATATTAACTGTATTAATAATATCACTGTGACCCTATAGTGTCAACCCAACACTATGGTATTTGAATTATAAAATTTTGTTTTCTATTCTTCATTATTCTAAATAAATATACCTATACAAACTGTATATATAAATATTATATTCAGCTTTTCTGATTTATTTAATAAATATTAAAATATATTTCTATTTAGATTATGGCATCAAAACATCTTTTTCCACCTGTATTTGTGCAATGTCATTTTGCACACTGGGCTGGAAAAACTTTGAATTCTGTATTAACATTCTACTATTTAATAATATCGTCGTTAGGGTTCTTTTCCTGTAAAACCTGACCTTTTTTACCATAGCCCTCAGGCACTCCCAATTTCTGATATTCGTAGCCTAACTGTGTTATTTTTCCCTTATATGAATTAATTAATGAAGAACCACCGTTTTTATAATCTGTCGGTTCAAATGAAAACCATGCGTATCTCTCCACATAATCTCTCTTGTCCAATTCAGGCAAAACAATTTTCATATAATCAATTGCAGACTGTCTTGTCTGTTTAGTCCATGCAGGCACACCGCTCAGAGCAAACTCTGTAATCCAAATTGGCTTTTTGTACATTTCCCAGGTTTCATCTATTATTTTCAAAAAGGCTTCTGCTCCCTCTTTTGTATGCCAATTCCAGTAGTGATGCAATGCTAAAAACGCCATGTCATCATCCATTTTTTCCTGTTTCATTTTTTTCATAAAAGGCTGAAACCATTCTTCTGAAGCTGAAGGCCAAACTGATGCGGCAGGGCTACCTACGATTAAGCCCTGATTCAATATAGATTTCATCCCATTAACAGCATCATCTACACTCATGTTTGACTGATCTGCTCTATCCGGTTCATTAAATGCCAAAACATACTTATATCCACGCAATTTCAATACTTCAGCCTGATCTTTATCAGTAGGCGCAGTTGTCCAAAACATTGGCACATATTGTAATTTTTGAAATGACGTATAATTATGTTTTGACAAAGCCCAATTGTAATACCAGGAAACATTCCAGTGATCAGCATTTACATGTTCTGCCATATCCTTGTTCATACAAAAGCCTTTTTTATTAACATAAAATCCAAAAACATCAGAATTAACTTCATTTCCGTGATCTAATATTGCTTTAATATATACTTTGTGAATTGATACTTTTGTAGTGTAATATTCAAAAGTTGTCTTATTGCCTGAAACTTCTCCCTGCTTCTTATCATCTACATATATCTGATACTTATGTACACGTCCCATTTTATCTGCAGACTTCCAGTTTATTGTAATATAACCTGCCGGCTGTAAACTTCCTTTTTCAGGTGAAATAACCGCCTCAGTTTTCCATTTACTTTTATTTTTGTTTATTTTATTTTTTCTATTCTTTGTGGCAATGCTTGTTCCAGCAATGGCACCTACCAATACTACTAAAAGTATTAAAATAATTCCAATTATAACGTTTCTTTTCCTGTTGTTCATATTAAGTCCTCTTCATTTTATTTTGTAATTTTTTCAAAAAAGAAAAGGGCTAATATAACCCTTTTCTAAAAATCTTATTACATTTTAAAATGTTTTATGAAATTTTACAAGGTACAAAAATTTGTTTTAAGTCTTATTTTTGTATTTTCCTTAGTAATTTCATTATTTTTTAACTTTAACCTTCTTTGTTTTGCTCCAAGCTCCGTAAATCTTTGTGCTACCCTTCTTTGTGTAAGCTCTGGCTTTAAAGTAATAAGTTGTTTTCTTATCCATTTTCTTAAATGTATAAGTTCTCTTTGTTATGTTCTTTGTCCAGTAACCTGAAAACTTTTTGTTATCACAAATCTTAATCTGATAACCTTTAGCATTCTTTGTTTTGCTTAAAGTAAGTTTAATCTTTCTTGTTTTAATGTTTTTTACAGATTTTATTTTTGCCTTAGCTGGTTTTACAACGCTAGGAGTTGTTGTATTTGAGCCGATATAAATCTTTCTGTTTTGATTTACAGCATTTCCTGCAACATATTCAGTTGTTGGATTACCATAATTACAATAAGCCTTTCCTGCCTCTGTAAAAGCTCCTGTTGAATGATACCATAGCGCACAATTCATAGTGTTCTTGTTTGTTCCTGCACCATCAAATGAGAATGCTGAATACCTTTCAACATAGTCCATCTTATCTAAACCTTCAAGTGCTGTTTTAATAAACTCTGCCTCTCCTGACTTTGTTACATACTGTCCCTGTGGAGAAAATTCTGTTATCCAAATTGGCTTGTGATACTTATTCCAACAAGCTTCAACAACATTTGTTAAGAACCAGTTTGCACCGTCTTTTCCCGCATAATTTTCAGGATAACAATGTATTGTTATAAAATCAACATCTAAACTTGAATTGCTGTCTATCTGGCTCATAAAATTCTGGAACCATGTATTTATTGTTGGCCATGTTCCTGTAGCCGGTGAGCCAACTCTCATTCCCTGATTCATAAATGCAGGCCAACAACTAATTGCTGTTGCAACAGTCATATTTGCCTGAACCTTAAAATCAGGTTCGTTAAAACCTAATATAGTTTTATAACCATTATTTTTTGCTGTCTGAACCTTGCTTAATGTGTTTGAATAAGAATTTGATGACCACACCATTGGCACATATTCAATTTTCTTAAACTGATTTGCAAAATTTACACCAATTTCATTCTTATCCTGCCGTGTTGTACATTCAGATAACTGTTTAAATTCACGAGTTCCCCAGTTATAATACCATGATGCCTGGACATCATCCGGCTCCAACTCAATTGCCATTGCCTTGCTGGCAGCAATACCTTTCTTTGATACTTTAAACTTAACTGTAGCAGTATCCATGTATTTGCCATTTGTCATTTGAGCTGTTACCCAAACTGAATGAATGTTTACTTTTGTTGTATAAAAATCATAAGATGTAGATGTTGTAGTTGTTTCCTTCTTGCCATCCACGTAAACTGTATAGTTTTTTACTGTTCCATAACTATTCCCGTTAGACCATGTAATTGTTACGTGTCCGGCAGGCACCAACTTATTTGCTGTTGGAGATGTAACCTGAAATGGAACTACATTAGCAGCTTTAACGGTATTTTTCATAACTACAGTGTTAAAAGACAACACCACAGCTACTGCTAATACCAAAGATATAACTTTTTTTAAACCCTTCATCATTTCTTGCCTCTTTAATTATTTCTTTTTGCTAGTTTTTTTTGACTTTTTAGTTTTCTTTGCTTTTTTTACTTTTACTTTTTTTGTTTTTGCTGTAACAACAGAACTCCACTTGCAGTAATATTTCTTGCCATTTATTACTTTGTAAGCTCTTACTCTTGCATAGTATCTCTTGTTATTCTGAAGCTTAGTAACACTACCTGAAATAGTTGTTGTGTATGCTGTACTGTATGTCTTTGCATTATAACCGGCAGGATTACCAATATTTGCGTAAATTTCATCTATTGCATGTAAATACTGTAAAGCTGTTTCTTTATTATTGTAATAATGCTGATATGCATGTACCGCAATAAAAGTCATATTGCTCTTATCAGAAGCTGATAAACCATTCCAAAATGGTGTCCACCACTTATCTGAATTAATCTGGAATGTTTCAGTTGCAGGTGAACCTAATCTTAAGCTACCCTTATAACTGATTGTTTCTCTCCATCTGTTTATCATAGCTGTAGGTGTCTGATTTGATTTCCATGTTAAATCCGGTTCATTGTATGATAATAAATATTTATACTCTTTCTTGTTAGCATATGTACATCTTCAACACTTTTCCATAACATTTCAATTCTAAAAAAAGGGCAGTAAAGCTATTTATATATATAACCTTCCGCCCTTTCGTTTAAAATTTTAATTAATTCCTGATTATTTGACCTTTACAGTTTTCTTAAGAACTCTACTGCTGTATACCTTCTGTCCAGCTGAGTCATAGTTATAACCCTTAACCTGAATGTATACTTTCTTCTTTGACTTTAACTTCTTAATTGTATATGTCTTAGCAGTTGTAGTCTTTGTCTTAGCTTTCTTCATCTTCTTATTGTTAGCATACTTAATTTCGTATCCTACACAATTCTTAATCTTTGTTAAAGCTAATTTAACCTTCTTCTTCTGTGCTGTAAATTTAACCTTTGCCTTTGCTGGCTTTGGAGTATTTACATATACACAGTTTAATACAGTGTTTCCTGTAATAGGTGTTGAAAGACTAAATGTGCTTCCGTTCTTTGTGAATTTTGAAAATGTCTTGCCCTTTACAGGGAATACATATGAAGATGTCTTTGCTCCTGCATTAACATATTTTGTATATGATTTTGAACCATATGTATATTTAACAGAATACTGTGTTCCTGCAGCAATCTTAAAGTCAGATACAGAGAAGTTTCCTGTCATAGCTAATTCATCAGGATATGAAACAACATATGAACCTAAAGCGAACTGAACTTTAACCTGTGAACCTGCATAATTTGAAGGAACAGTGAATTTAACTGTTACAGTCTGTGGATCTGTTACTTGTGAATCTGCAACAAAGAAACCTGCTGATGTACAGCCACTTGTTGTTGAAAATTCTAATCCATTATTGTTAGCCGGATTAATTACACTAACATTAATATGTTTTTTATAATTATTCTCCTGAATCTCGTTTCCCTTTTCATCTTTTTTAGGAATCTTATCTCCGTTAGAATCTAATACATATTTACCATTTGCATCTGTTTCGTAGATAGTCTTCTTTCCCTTTAAAGTGCTTGTGTATTTAAATGATAAAGTATATGAACGTCCTTTTTCTACATTCATTGCTGATGTAAACATTCTAAGTCCCCACTGGTTATCTCCAACTAATGAGCCATCACGTCCATTGTACTGACCATCCCAGCCTGTATTCTTTGCATAAAATCTTGCTGATGATGGTGTGCTTTCAGCTACCCAGCCTTCAGTTGCAAAGTCTGTTCCTGCGACCTGTCCATTTGGATATTTATCAGTATTAATATGTGTTAATGCATGATACCAGCAATATGGATGTTTTCTTGAACCATCTTCTCCTGCTACATGTCCACTATGTGAATCTAAGTTGCCATTAGCATCATAACTAATTACTGAAAAATAATCCCAACTAATATTTGAAGCAATGTTTGCTCCATTTGCAGCATGTCCAGCTGCCGGTACTACACCAGTCATCCCAACTATCATAGTTAATGAAAGTACTGCTGCAGAAATCTTCTTAAAAATATTTCTTCTCACGTCTAGTCCTCCCGACCTTTCTATTAAGTCTAGTTTTAATTAGACAGTTACCCAATGCCTTAGCATTGGGTACTGTATTATACATCTAATTTAATTGTAACAATTATTTTTTAATTTTAACTTTCTTTGAAGCCCAAGCTGAAGCTTTGTACTTAGCCTTTGGTCCCTGAGCTGAAATCTTAATTGTTACTTTCTTTCCTTTTTTAAGCTTCTTAACTGTTAAAGATGTTTTCTTTACTGTGTATGTTTTCTTTCCAACTTTTACCTTGTATGATGTAGCACCAGTTACTTTCTTCCAAGTAATCTTTAATGTGCCTTTCTTCTTGTTAGCAGCCTTAATACCTTTAACCTTAGCAAGTTTCTTAACAGTAACCTTTGCTGTTGGTTTAACTGTTGGCTTCTGTGTTGGCTGTGCTGGGTTAACTGATGGCTGTGTTGGGTTAACTGATGGCTGTGTTGGGTTAACTGATGGCTTTGTTTCAGGTTCTGTGAACTCTGGATTTACGCCCTTATCTGTAATTGTAAAATCACTTACTACAACTGTACCATTCCAGTTAGCTTCTGTTTCTGTGATGATATCTTTAACATCATTTCCTGCATAATCATACTGAGCATTGAAAGCACCTAACATAATAGCTGTTGTAATTTCTTTTGCTGATACCCAGTTTGTAAATGTAAATGTATATGTCTTATCTGTTGTTCCTAATGTTATAATCTGGTTTGTTGCATCGTCTGACATTTCAACTGGTGCCTTATCATATGGTAATAAGCCTTCTGTTTCTGTATTAAATGCTACATATGCATATTTCTTCTTTGAAGCTTTTGCTTTGAAAGATACTGTGTAAATATGACCAGCTTTAGCTTCAATAGTGTTTGATGCTTCTACAGCCCATGGATTAATATCAACAGGACTATTACCCCATCCTGCGTCCCAACCAGTATTTTCAATTTCCATTGTGAAACCAGTTGTTGCTTTGCTTGCAGACTGAATCTGCTTGTTATTCTTGTCTCTTTCCCAGTTAGATAATACTTCATCTCCTACATTAACTGACTTGATGTAACCTGTGTTACCTGGTTCTGCTGGGTTATACTGTCCTCCCTGAGTAAATGACCACTTTGTGTCTAATGTTGTTGCATCATCTGCCTTTACTGAACTTGCAAAGTTAACTCCCAATGCAAGTGTTGCGATTAAAGCTACAGATGTTGCACCTGCTACTACCTTATTGAAAACTTTTCTCATTTCCAATTCCTCCTTTAATAAATTTTAATTTAAATTTTCGCTTGAAATTTTTCAACCTCATTTCAATTAACGTCATTATATCATAAACGTTTTTATTTCTCAACACTTAATGTTAAATTTAACGAATAAAACTGTTTTTATCTATTAAATAATATGTAATATTGCATAACGCTTTTGAAGCTGAAACGTTTTTTATCATTTTTTTGGATAATTTTATCTTATTTTTAATTTTTATCAAAGTATTTTTAACCAATTAGAAAATATTATTTATATATTCTGCTTATTTATATCGAATTCATATAACATTATCATCAAAAAGAGCCAATCTCATTTCTAAGATCAGCTCTTTCCTAACTTTATTTTTTTATAACAACTTTCTTCGCCTTTGACCATTTACCATATACTTTACCGGCACATGCTCTTACTCTAAAGTAATATTTTTTCTTCTTCTGTAATCGTTTAACAGTGTATGTTAATTTTTTGGTATTTTTAATTTTTACTTTTTTAGTAAACTTACTATTCATTGCATATTGAACCTGATATGATTTTGCCTTTGAAACTTTTTTCCAAGTCAACTTGACAGATTTTTTCTTAACATTTTTGGCTGCTTTGATTTTAACCTGCTGTGGTGTGACTTTTTTTGTTGTTGTAGTTTTCTGTGTTGTAGGCTTCTGTGTTGTAGGTTTAACAGTTGTTGTTTCTTCAGTTGTTGTTTCAGGTACATATACAAACATCTCATCATCTGATATTGTTTGTGCATTATAACCTTCAGGATTTCCCTTTGAAGAATACATTCTACCAAGTTCTGTATAAGCACCGGATTCATAATCAAACATAGCTGTTCCACCTGATCCATTAAACGCATCTATATCATTTGTACTGTCGATATCATATGGGAACCAACAGTATCTTTCCACATGTGGATTATTATCTAAAGCATCCATTGCATCTTCAAGATATTTCTGTATTTCTGCCCTTTTTTCAGGAAGCTCATAACTAAAGTCATAATCCGTTCCCTTCATTCCAAACAAAGACATCTCAGTTATCCAAATAGGTTTATGGTATGAATTCCAAAGTGTTTCCACTGCATCAATTAGTCCCTGCAAATTAATTGTGTTTCTATAATAATGTAAAACTACCGCATCAACACTGTCAGCTTCTCCACCTACCCAGGTTTTTGTAGCGTCATCTTCATAATCGTAATATAATCCCCAACTTCCGTCCCAAGGATTTTTGCAAATGTAATCACCATTCATAAATCTTCTAAGCCATACAGAATCTCCCCCCGGAGCTGCAGGTGCCGGTGAAACATTTCTCATATTAAGCGGTTTAATATAATCATTCCAAACACTTGAAGCTTCAAAGAATTCCATGTTTGCCTGACTTCCAATATCAGGTTCATTAAATCCTAAAACATAATTTGATGTTGTATTTAACTTCTTCATTGCTTCTTTGTTATCATCACCGCTTCCCCACATCATAGGAATGTGCTGAACGCCCTCATCTAATGATGTATTAAAAGCATCAGTTGACCAATTGTAATACCATGAGCAGTTAAGTTTACTTAGCTTAATCTTGTCACTCATATCGCCACCTAATGCGAGACCTTTTTTTGAAACATAAAATGTTCTCACTGATGTTAATTCAACATCGTCTTTTTTTGCCTTAACAGTAATTTCATGTTTGCTTACTGTTGTTGTATAAACTTCTGTCTTTCCTTCATCACTTGATGTAAAAGTTTTAGTTACAGAAGAATCTGTTTTCTGTTCGCCTAGTTCTTCTCTCACAATATTGTTACCGTTCCAGTAAACAGGATTTCCATCAAGATACACAGTGTATGTATAGCCTTCCATTGAATTATCAAATTCTACATCAATGTAACCGGCTCCTACAAGTTGTCCCTCACTTGGTACTTTAACTGCATTAGTTTTCCAAGAATCTTCTTTTTCATCAGCTTTTGTTTCTGTAGTATATGTAATACCACTAATCGCCAACGCTATTACAAGAACTAATGAAATTATGTTTCTAATTCTCTTTTTCATAATTCCTCCTTATTTGAATTAAAATCTTTTTATACAATTTTACTTCATGCATGTATAAAAGTCAAAACGTTTTTATCTATTATTCACAAAATGCACAAAATCAATGTATCTATATTTAACAACTATTCTATTTTTTCACCAGTATACTATACGGCATTTCGTTTTATACAATTTTCCTATCACGCAAAAAGCTGTTCTCAGAATCAAATCTAAGAACAGCTTTTTATTACTGGTCAATATATTCTAGTTTACTAACAGAAACTTCGTACGCAATATGCTTTTCACTTTCCTCTTCGTTAATTTTCTTAACGTACTCTCTACTTTGAACCCGTCCCCATATTTGAATGTGACCGCCCACTTCAAATGTAGAAGCATATCTTGCATTTCTCCCCCAGGCAATACATGGAATATAATCTGATTTTCCGTATGGCCGATTAACTGCAATTAATAAATCTGCAATTTCTCTTCCAAGTGGTGTTTTTCTGTAAATTGGTTCTTTACAGATATAACCATCTAAAAATATTTGATTAGTTTTTCCAGCTTCCAGGTTTTCTTCGACCTCTTCCCATTCTCTAACAAAAATTGATAACACTAACTTATTCTTAGTTCCTTCGTGACGATTATAAGATCTAAACTGTCCTGACACCTCAACTAATCTTCCTTTGTAGTCTTCGTTTACATCAACTAACCTTTCAGATACCATAAGTGGAATAATATCAGTTAATTCGCTTAATCTGTCAACCGATACATCTACTATGTAGAATCCTTCTCCAAAAACTTCGTGACTAAATCTGAAATCAGAAACAATCTCTCCTATAATACTCACTCTGTTGTTTTCAATTACTTTGTCAATCATTGTATTTCCCCCTTCACCATACTTTGGTTTATTAAATTTTTATCAATATAATTATATGCTATTTTTTCCTAAATATGTAAAAAATCGTTCGACTTCTATCGACCATTTACACACTACTGATTCCATATGCCATTTAATAACGTTTATTTGCCGTTATGCGCAATAAAAACTTTTATGTGGTTGTGCACAATAAATCCCATTTAATATTTATATGAGTTGTTAACATTATGACTTATGTCATTAAATTTAAAACAGATGTCAGAATCAAATCTGACATCTGCTTAATATGTATTATTCAGTTAAAAATTATTTAACCTTTACTTTCTTCTTAGCGCTGTATGCACCAGTTACTCCTGATGTCTTAGCTACTGCTGCTACCTGTACAGTTACTTTCTTCTTTGATTTAGCCTTAACTGTTACAGATGTCTTCTTTGTTTTTGTAACTTTGCTTCCAACCTTAACTTTGTAAGATTTTGCTCCGTTAATCTTTGCAAACTTAACTGTAACTTTGCCCTTCTTTGATGACTTAGCTGACTTAATCTTTGGTGTTTCAATTAAAGTAAACTTAGAAACCTTGATGTTTGTAGCTGCTGTGTAGTCACCGTTAGCATCGTTCTGTAATCCTATTTCTGCTGCCTGCTTGAAGTTTTTCTTGAATACATTGTATCTTGTTACAGCATCCGCATCAGTTGATACATCTCTTCTATCACCGACATCTCCGCCTAATCCAAAGTAAACTGAATTAGCATTTCCTGCTGCCTTGAAAGTCTTCTTAACCTTAACAGTCTTGTTAGCTGGCATCTTAACCCATGTTGAGTAAGCTAATTTTTCACCAGTTGAAACCTTAACATAAGCAAACTTTGTAAGGTTTGAAGCGCTTATGTCAAATGAAAGTGTGTAAGATTTTCCTTTTGTAACCTTAACATTCTTTGCATTGTCATTCCTAGAGCCATCGATATATACCTGTGCTCCCCAAACTCCGCCCCAGCCTACAGAATCAATTGATGCTGTAAATCCTGCTGCTGTGTTTGCTGTTAATTTTCCTTCTGCTCCTTCATACCAATCTGCGCTAGCTCCAAAGTAACTTCCCCAGTTTGCAGCGAAACATGTTGTTGCCATAGCTGCTGTCATTGTAAGAGCCATAGCTGTTGCTGCAACTTTCTTTGCCAATCTTCTCATGATTGTTCCTCCTTAAATATAATTAAATTGTTCATACAATTACGAGCTAATTCCGCGCCCGCATATTATTGTACTAGATATGTGTTTAAACCTAACACCCCTCTTGTGCTCTATTCTATAACATTTATAGGGGTTCCTGCAACCCATTTTTGCAAATTTTTCGAAACGATTTTAATAAGGCGCTCTCTAGTCTCTAAAGGAGCCCATGCTGCATGAGGTGTAATCACAAGATTTTTTGTTTCAATAAGCTTACAATCTTCTGGCATTGGTTCTTTTTCAATAACATCTAATGCCGCATATTGTATAACATTATTGTTTAACGCCCACATTAAATCTTCCTGATTTACAACTCCTCCACGTGATGTGTTTATAAAAAGACTATCTTTTTTCATCTTAGTAAAGAATTCTTTATTGCACATTTTTTCCGAATCATTATTTAACGGACAATGAATTGTTACAATATCTGACTTTTCCAAGATTTCATCAACTGTAGCATAAGTCACTTTATCAGACTGTCTGTTTTCTTTTAATGCACTTCTACTGTATGCCAGAACATTCATCCCAAAAGCATTTGCAATTACTGCTACTTTTTGTCCAATGGAACCATAGCCTATAATACCTATAGTTTTGCCGAAAAGTTCTTTCATTTCCATAAAAGGGGAAAATTTGTTAGTGTTTATCCATCCCTTGTTCTTTACAAATTCATCATACCTTGAGATTGTGTTGTAATAATGAAGTATAAATGCAAAAACATGCTGAGCCACTGCTTCTGTTGAATAACTTCCGGCATTACAAACTGTAATCCCTTTTTTTCTTGTATATTCCAAATCAACGTTGTTATATCCTGTAGCAAACAAACCTACATATTTAAGGTTCTTTGCTCCGGATAAATTCTTCTCAGACATTGAAGATTTATTACATAAAATAACATCTGCATCTTTAATTCGTTCAGGTATTTCTTCATCTTTTGTAAAATCATAAATTTTTACTTCACCAAACCTGTCAAATATAGAAAAATCAATATCGTTATTTATTGTAAGTGTCGCAGCATCTAAAATTACTATTTTCATAAACTATCTCCTATTAATAAAAATGTTGCTTGCCACATTTTACACACCGGGTGCGTGTTGTTGCGCAACTGTTTTCTTTTTGCACTAGGTTGTATCCATAGTGGAACATTTTCCTTTCACACCAGGGTGCATCTATAGTGGAACATCTTTTATGTATGTAATAGAAATTCCGCTGGAATTTCTTATTACATAAAAAAGGACCACAGAAAATATTTCCGCAGTCCTAATTTATATAATTCAAAATTATACTCTCTTTGAATATTCACCTGTTCTTGTATCAATTACAATTGTTTCGCCCTGTTCAACGAATAAAGGAACATATACTGTAGCTCCTGTTTCAACAGTAGCTGGCTTTGTAGCATTTGTAGCTGTGTTTCCTTTGAATCCAGGTTCTGTTTCTGTAATCTGAAGTTCAACTGTGATAGGTGGTTCAATTGCAAAGACATCACCCTTACATGAACAAATCTTAACTGTTTCATTTTCCTTAACAAACTTAAGTGAATCTCCAACCTTGTCTGCACCTACAGCAATCTGATCATAAGTTTCTCCATCCATGAAGTAGTAAAGATCTCCATCATTGTATAAATACTGCATATCCTTTCTGTCGATATGAGCATTTTCAAATTTCTCTGTTGGTCTAAATGTTGTTTCTACAACACCACCACTCTTGATATCTTTTAATTTTGTTCTAACGAACGCTGCGCCTTTTCCTGGTTTTACATGCTGGAATTCGATGATCTGACAAATCTTTCCATCATATTCAATAGTAATACCATTTTTGAAATCGCCTGCTGTTACCATAATCTTTCCTCCTAAAAGTTCATCTGTGATAAATCACGCTTCTACCATTATAAAAGATTCTATAAATATTTTCAACCTTTATCTAATTATTAATTTCAATTTCAATATAGCCTTCTTTTTCTAAATAGTTAATTATATTATAGCATGTAAGAATTCTGTCATTAGAGTCCACATTTACCTTAACATTGGCTACTGACTGGTATCTTGGTTCTCTTTGTTCCATTAACTCTTTTACATGTCTTAAACTCATGTCGTTATTTAATATTGGTCTGTGAGTGTGGTCTTTTACTCTATCAAATATTGTTTCAGGAGTAGCTGTTAACAAAACAATAACTCCGTTTTTCTTTAGTATGTCTACGTTCTCATCTTTTAATACAGCACCACCGCCACAGGAAATAATCTGTCCCTGCTTACTTGAAATTGTCTGTAACGCATTTGTTTCAAGTGTTCTGAAATATGCTTCTCCCCTATCCTTAAATATGTCCCTTATGGCTTTTCCTTCATTTTCAACTATGTAGGCATCTACATCAATTTCCTTAAAAGATGTAATTTTTGACAATGCCTTTGATACAGTTGTCTTTCCTGTTCCCATAAAACCGATTAAAGAAATATTTCCTTTTAAACTACAACCTTCATTTACTTTTAGTAATTTTCTTAAAATATCTGCCTTAACCTGCCCAGGTGCTGATGCATCAACACCTGCTGCAAATGATACACTTGAAGCTGTAATATTTGTGCATATTCTTGAAACTGCCCCAAGTTCTCCCATAGACATTGTTATTATAGGAACATTTAATATATCTTTAAGCTGCGAAGATACATCCATAAATCTTTCTACGTCTTCTTTTGCTTCAGGCATAACTGCAATTTTGCAAATGTCTGCTCCCTGTTCTTCCATTTTTTTCATTATGTCTATTATTTCACCATTAGAAGGTGTGTTATCAAAATGATGATTTGACCCAATAACTTTTGCACCATTTTTCTTAATTTCTGCAATTAAGTTTTTAGCGATTTTCATGTGTCCCATTATTTCCACATCTACATAATCGCAATTTTCTGCTGCCTTACAGCAAATCTCTGAATACTTCTCATCACTTATACTCTGCTTACCACCTTCATCAGCAGTTCTAAATGTAAAAACAAGTTTGACATTTCCAATAATATTTTTTAACTTCGCAGTTATGTTTTCAATTACATCCGTATCTAATTTTTCAATATAATCTGCTCTCCATTCAATCAAGTCAGGTTGCATTTGTAAAACCTTCTCAGCCTGATTTAACACTTCTTTTTCGTCCTGTCCCATAATAGGAATACAAATTTTTGTTTTCATTAGTGCCTCCACTTTTGCAATAATTAAAGTATAGTTTAGCTGTTATTTTAAGTCAATGCGAAGGTTTACTTTTTTTATAAAAACTCTTATACTTTAATAAGCTAAACTACTTTACTTTGGAGGATTATTATGGGATGTATAAATGAAATCAACGGGCATACAAAACTTACAGGTCTTCTTGGAAGCCCTGTTGCACACAGCAAGTCACCTTTAATGCACAACGAAGCATTTAAGGAATTAGGACTTAACTACGTTTATTTGTGCTTTGATGTTCCTGAAAATAATTTAAAAGTTGCCTACGAAGGTTTAAAGAAATTAAACGTTGCCGGTTTTAACTGCACAATGCCTGACAAAACACTTATTTGCGAATTGGTAGATGAATTGTCACCTGCCGCATCAATGATTGGTGCCGTAAATACAGTTGTAAATAAAGATGGCAAATTCATCGGCCATAACACTGACGGAATCGGCTATATGCAGTCTGTTAAGGACGCAGGTTTTGACATAATCGGCGATACAATGACTTTACTTGGTGCCGGTGGGGCCGCTTCTTCTATTTTTGTTCAGGCAGCTCTTGATGGCGTTAAGAACATTAATGTTTTTAGTATAAAAGACCGTTTCTGGGAAAAAGCCGAAAAGATGGTTGACGCTGTTAATAGCAAAACAGATTGCAATGCTAAATTAATTGAACTTGGCAATGATGATGTTTTAGGCGAGTCAATTGAAAAAAGTCAGATTTTAACTAACGCTACTTCTGTTGGCATGGCACCAAATGTGGACGGTTGCATTATTCCTGACAAGAAAATGTTAAGAGAAGATTTAATAGTTTCTGATGTTATTTATAATCCAATGGAAACAAAACTTCTTAGAATGGCTAAGGAACAGGGCTGCCAGACTTTTAACGGTTTGTATATGCTTTTATACCAGGGAGCTGAAGCTTTCAAAATCTGGACAGGAAAAGATATGCCTGTAAAACATATTAAAGAACTTTATTTTACAGTTTAAAATATTTTATGAAAAAGAAATTTGGGTGGAATTTCTTTTTGCAGATTCTTTTCGCACAAGGATTCATCCCTAGAGGAACGTTTTTATATAATATGAAATTCCGAATAAATTTCTTACATAAAAAAGCTGTTTGTAATTTTTCGTTTAATTACAAACAGTTTTTTTCTGTTGCGCTATTTTAGCATTTATATTCTACTATTTCACACAAAATTATTTTGACTTTTTGTTTTTTCTTCTCCAATTCCATAATATGAATTTTTCAGGAATTCTTTTTAAAACAATTTGTATCTCTTCTTTTGGATTAATTTTTTCAACCATAATTGATTTAATACCAACTCTGTTTGCCCCCCACACATCAGTAAAAATCTGGTCTCCTAAGAACAATGTTGTTTCTTCGTTGGTTCCCATTATTTCCATTGCTTTAATGTAGTTTTTTTTACTTGGTTTATGAGCATCAAATATGTATTTTGAATTCACCGCATCTGCAAATGGCTTTACTCTTGGTTCCTTGTTATTTGATATAAGGCAGGTTTCTATTCCTAATTGATGTATTTTTTCAAACACATTAATTATATGTTCATCTGCCGGTGCTCCATGTGGAACAAGAGTATTATCAATATCAGATATAATACCTCTGATACCCTGCTTATAGTATTCTTCAAAATCTATTTCATCTACAGATTTCAAATATTTATCTGGATATAAACTTTCTAACATTCTTTTCTCCCGGTATTTTGTATTTTGTAAGTTTCTTAACACTTCTAAAAATACATACTTTTATTTTAACAATTTCTTTAACTCATCCATAAATGTATTAACATCTTTGAATTCTCTGTAAACTGAAGCAAATCTTACATAGGCAACCTGGTCTAATTCTTTTAATCTTTCCATTACAATCTCACCTATTACTCTGCTGGATATTTCCTTTTTTTCCATATTGAATATTTTATTTTCTACATCTTCCACAGCACTTACTATCTGTTCATAAGAAACAGGTCGTTTGTGACATGATCTTACTATTCCTGCTTCAATTTTTCCTCTGTCATAAGGCTCTCTTATATCATCTTTTTTTATAACAATAAGAGGAATGTTTTCTACTTTCTCGTAAGTTGTAAATCTTTTTTTGCACTTAAGACACTGACGTCTTCTTCTTATGGCGTTGTTTTCTTCCGCAGGTCTTGAGTCTATTACTTTTGTATTTTCTTCACCGCAATATGGACACTTCATGTTTCTTCCTCCTAGTATACTCCATCTGGTCATCAGCATTTAGTTGTAACTATTATAAAAATGAACTTAATTCATTTTTCTTCTAAGTTTGCTGTTTATTTTAGTTAATTTTACACAAAGCCATTATAAATAAAGTGTTTAGAGAGGTCAAGATATTTTAATTTTATGTTTGACCTCCTTCTCCTCCACACGAACCAAAATAATATCAGGCCCAATCTGAGTAATACAACCAAAAGGTATTATATATTCAAAATCACTGCAAACAAGCCCGCACCATTTGCTTGGTCCCATAACAACAATAGATTTTATACAGCCGGTACATATATCAAATTCCAAGTCACAAACATTGCCAAGAATTTTGCAGTCACAACAATTTATAACTTGTTTTCGTTTTAATTCTTCTATTCTCATAAAAGACCTTTTTTTATATATAGTATTCTTTATTTTTGTTTTTGTTCTCTTAAAATCGTCTTTTTATTTAATATAATTTTTCATGTTTTTAATTGCATTTTTTTCCAGTCTGCTAACCTGTGCCTGGGAAATTCCTATTTCATCAGCTATTTCCATTTGAGTTTTTCCATAAAAAAACCTCATGTCTATAATTTTTCTTTCTCTTTCGTTTAGCCCGTCTAAGGCCTCCCTTAGCACAATGTCTTCAACCCAGTTTTCTTCTTTATTCTTTTTATCACTAATCTGGTCCATTACATAAAGGGTGTCCCCTCCCTGATCATATACAGGATCATATAAGGAAACCGGACTTTGAATGGCATCTAACGCATAAGTCACCTGTTCTTCCGTTGCCCCAATATGCTCTGCAATTTCACCGATTGTAGGTTCTTTGTTAGTTGACTTAATTATGTTTTCCCTGCAATAAATTGCCTTATAGGCTGTATCCTTGATGGAGCGGCTAACTCTAATTGCCGTGTTATCTCTCAAAAATCTTTTCAGTTCTCCTGAAATCATAGGTACCGCATAAGTTGAAAACTTTACATTTAGTGTGTCATCAAAATTATCTACCGCTTTTATTAAGCCAATGCATCCTATTTGAAATAAGTCGTCAACATTTTCTCCTGTGTTAGAAAACCTCTGCAAAATACTTAATACTAATCTCAAATTGCCTCTAATGTACTTTTCTCTTGCTTCCATGTTTCCTTTTTTTATTTCCTTAAAAAGTTCTCTTTTTTCCTCTTCTGTTAATAATGGTAGTTTGGCTGTATTTACGCCACATATTTCCACTTTAAAAAGAGCCATAATATTTCCTACTTTCATATTTTTGTATTTTCACATAAATATGTTTTCCTAAATACCGGCTCTTTATTCGTAATATTTTCTTTTTGAAACTATAAACTTTATATACTGTCGAATTGTGGTTTATTATGTTTTTTATTGATACTTTACAATTTCTCTTTTCAGTCTTCTTATTATCTTTTTTTCAAGTCTTGATATGTAAGACTGGGAGATTCCAAGAGAGTCTGCCACTTCTTTCTGCGTCATTTCCTCGCCATCAATATTATTTAGTCCATAACGCATTTGTACTATTTTTTTTTCTCTGTTATTTAGCTTGTTTATCGCCTTGTACAAAAGCTTTTTCTCTACCTCATTTTCTATGTCTTTTGATATAATATCCTCATCTGTCCCTAAAATATCTGACAAAAGCAGTTCATTACCATCCCAGTCTACATTAAGTGGCTCATCAATTGACACTTCCAGTTTTGTTTTATTATTTTTTCTTAAATACATAAGAATTTCATTTTCAATACATCTGGATGCATAAGTTGCCAGTTTTATGTTTTTATTAGGGTTAAAAGTATTTATTCCTTTAATCAATCCAATGGAGCCAATGGAAATCAAATCTTCAACGCCTACTCCTGTGTTATCGAATTTCTTGGCTATGTAAACCACCAGTCTTAAATTATGTTCAATTAATTTCGACCTACTTTCCTTATCCTCACCTTCAATTATTTTCTTTATGCAGGTTGCTTCCTCTTCTGCTTCCAAAGGCGGTGGCAAAATGTCATTGCCACCAATGTAATATATTTCACCTTCTTTTGAATAAAGTAGCCCTTTTAACAAGGCAATTTTTCCTATGTATTTTTTTCCAAAATCTAACGCTTTCACAAACTCTCCCCCTTTTATTCTAATAATTTAGGATGTAAAATCATATGATACATATTATCATTACTTAATTTACCGTTATATATACCGATAATCTGATTATTGTATCTATTTCCATTTACTTCTATGTACTCACAAAAAACTCCTTTTAACAGCCCATTTTCCTTGCCCAGCGACTTAAAAGCTATAAAAGTAAACCTCGAATTTTCATTTATAATTTTTTCTGCAACAGTTTTTTCAATAATGGAAACCGGCTTTCCGGTCATAGGCTCAAAAAGGTTATTCCCCGTATCCACAAGTGCGGTAACATCTACTTTGCAATTTCCTTCTTTTATGATTATTTTAAGCAGATTTTTACTTGCTCCTGCCTCTTTTAGCATAAGCTTAGCTAACAGTCTGATAATGCTATTGCATGTAACTGCAATAACAATACTCAAAAGCATACTGTTGTTTTTATTAAACAGATTCATTATGCCATTTAGTAGGAAAGTAGCCCCATACATAACAAGGAAAGCCTTCACATTTGCCCTAAAATCCATTTTTCCAAAAGCAAGAATTATCATTATTTCAGCTACTATCAGATAAGTTAAAATTATTTTAACCGGTATGTTTTCCTTCAAAAAAAGAGTCAACACGCTGTATATGGCTCCTGCAAATGCTGCCAATATCATTCTGTGCCACTTACTCTTTTTATTTAAAATCTCTCCGGTTGCAAATATAACTGACAAATCTATTAGAAAATTGTACCCAAAGTAAACATCTATAAATATGTATATATGTCTCACCCCTTTTCTACTATTATAATTTTTCCCATAAAAAAGTCTGTCGAAGAGACACATAAAAAAATAAGTTATAAATTACATTTCTATTAATATGTCAAAATATATACCTTCCATATTATGTGTAATTTATAACTTATTTCATTTTTTTATAAATTCGCGATTTGCTTTTATTGTTAATTATTCTTAAATTCTGTCACTTCCAAACCTTCATTTCTTTCAAGTAAAAGTTTTACAGACCATTCGTTTGTAAATATAACTAAAGGATTGCCCTTCATATCCTTTACTCTCTTAGCGTCTGATGGACATTTTACGTTATTTAGATTAACTGTAGGATCCTTAATCCATCTAATGTGTCTGTATGGAAGTGGCTCTAATCTAACATCACAACCGTATTCATTTTCCATTCTGTATTTCAAAACGTCAAACTGTAGCACACCTACTACACCTACGATTATTTCTGACATTTCAAGGTTATAGTCCTGGAATATCTGAATCGCCCCTTCCTGAGCAATCTGTGTAACACCCTTCATAAACTGCTTACGCTTCATTGAATCAAGGGCAACTAATCTACAAAAATGTTCAGGTGCAAAAGTAGGTATTCCTTCGTATGCAAACTTCTTTCCAGGTGTACAAATTGTATCGCCAATTGAAAAAATTCCCGGATCAAATACACCTATAACGTCGCCTGCATAAGCTTCATTTATAACTTTTCTGTCCTGTGCCATAATCTGCTGTGGCTGAGAAAGCTTCATTTTCTTTCCACCCTGAACATGGTAAACTTCCTTACTTGCATCGAATTTTCCTGAGCAAACTCTCATAAATGCAATCCTATCATGATGCGCCTTATTCATGTTTGCCTGAATTTTAAAAACAAATCCTGAAAATGGTTCTGTTACAGGATCAATCAATCCCTGATCAGACATTCTTGGAAGCGGTGACTCTGTCATTTTTAAGAAATGTTCAAGGAAAGTTTCCACACCAAAAGTTGTCAACGCTGAACCGAAAAATACAGGTGATAATTCACCTTTATCAACTAATTCCTGATCAAATGGTTCACTGGCTCCATCTAACAATTCAGCATCATCTACTAACTGATCATATAACTCATCACCTATTTCATTTTTAAACTCTTCGTTGTCTAAATCATATATTTTTTCAGCAGCACTTTTTGCGCCACCTACTGAAACAGCCTGAAACATTGAAATTTTCTTTGTATTTCTGTCATAGACGCCTTTAAATCTCTTACCGGAACCAATTGGCCAGTTAATAGGACAAGTTTTAATTCCTAATACATTTTCAATTTCTTCTAATAATTCATAAGGATCTCTTGCCTCTAAATCCATTTTGTTAATAAATGTAAAAATCGGTATATGACGCATTACACATACCTTGAAAAGTTTAATTGTCTGTGCTTCTACACCCTTTGAAGCATCAATTACCATCACTGCCGAGTCAGCAGCCATAAGTGTTCTGTAAGTATCCTCTGAGAAATCCTGATGTCCCGGTGTATCAAGAATGTTAATGCAATAACCTTCATACTGAAACTGTAATGCTGATGATGTAACAGAAATACCTCTTTCTTTTTCTATACCCATCCAGTCAGAAACAGCATACTTTGAATTTGCTTTTCCTTTTACAGAACCTGCTGTGTTAATTGCTCCACCGTACAAAAGAAACTTTTCTGTTAAAGTTGTCTTACCTGCATCGGGATGAGAAATAATCGCAAATGTTCTTCTGTTTTCTATTTCTTTTTTTATGTTATCTTCCATGCTTCTCTCCATTTTATTTTTGAATAATGTTTTTGCAACAAAAAGACACGAACTGCATATACTCAGGTTCGTGTCTTTTTATTTATTAAGTAAACTCTGGCTTAAGCCTAATTATTTGTTTCTTAAGAAATCAGGAATGTTAAGTGGCTTGTCCTCAATGCTACTATGTGGCTGCTGAACAGGAGTTGTTTCACTCTTTGGTGCAGCAGAAGGTGTTGCATTGTATGAGAACTTCTTAGCTGTGCTTCCCATACCAAAAGGTGTTGCCTTTGGTGCTGGTGTTGAATCGCCAATACCTGTTGCCATTACTGTAATTGAACATTCATCAGGGTATGAATCATCATATCTTACACCGAAGATAATGTTTGCATCATCACCTGCAAGTTCCTGTACATAGCTTGCAGCTTCATTAGCTTCAAACAAGCTAACATCACCAGTAATGTTGATAATAACGTTCTTTGCTCCATCGATTTTTGTTTCAAGAAGTGGAGATGTAACAGCCTGCTGAACTGCATCTGAAGCCTTCTCATCACCGCTTGCTTCACCGATACCAATATGAGCAATACCTGCATCTCTCATAACTGTCTGAACGTCAGCAAAGTCAAGGTTAATTAATGCAGGTACATTAATTAAGTCTGTAATACCCTGAACTGACTGCTGTAATACTTCATCAGCCTTCTTTAATGCTTCAGGCATTGTTGTTCTCTTATCTACGATTTCTAATAATTTATCATTTGGAATTACAATAAGTGTGTCTACGTTTGGCTTTAATCTTTCAATACCTGCTAAAGCATTGTTCATACGTGCCTTTGATTCAAATCTGAAAGGCTTTGTAACTACACCTACTGTAAGAGCTCCCTGCTCTCTTGCTACACGTGCTACAACAGGTGCTGCTCCTGTACCTGTTCCACCACCCATACCACATGTTACGAATACCATATCGGCACCCTTTAATAACTGTGCTAATTCTTCTACGTTCTCTTCTGCAGCTGCTTCACCAACTTCAGGCTTAGCTCCTGCTCCAAGACCTTTTGTTATCTTCTCACCAATCTGTAAAGTTGTTGGTGCCTTACTTCTTTTAAGTACCTGTGCATCAGAATTAATTGCAATAAATTCAACTCCTCCGATGTTTTCATCTATCATTCTATTTACGGCATTGTTTCCTGCTCCACCAACGCCTACAACTATAATCTTTGCTACTGCTTCGCTTTCGTTTGTAGTAATTTCTAACAAGAGTACATCCTCCTTTGTCTCACTTAAAATTTAGTTTGCCTCTTAAAATAGAGACATAATATTAGCCATATACATTATATAATATAATTTTTTTCTAAAAATAGCAATACCTTTATTTCTTTTTTTCTTCACTTTTTTTCAAAGTGTAACTTCCATCTTCACTGGCATGTTTCATGTTTAAAGTTCCTTTGTACTTTATAACATTTTTGTACATGTCATTAAAATCCTTTAATTTCTTGTCCAGATTTGTTTTTTTACCAAGCTGAACTTTCACATTTTTTATGTTCATTGTCACTTCATTGTTTTTGTTTATGGAATACTGTTTTACTTTGTAATTGTAAGCTTCCACTGATGAAGTAACTGTCAAAATTGTTTCTAAAGACTTTTCATCTTTAACTTTTATTTTTTTGAAAAGCTTTAATTCTGTAGCTTCCAATCCCTTAACCGGAACAATATCTTTTATTTTTTCATCAGATATTTTAAGAATTGTACCATTCTCATCAAAGTAATAATATAATTTATCTTTTTTGATGTATCCCTGTAACTTCTTTTCATATCCTGTTATTTTCACTTTTGATGGCGATAAAAGTTTTACTTTATATTCCTCATACAACTCAAGGGGTGTATTTTCCCCAATTAAACTTTTAAACCAAAAGACCAATGTGTTATCAATCTTTTGTTCACTCATGTAAGCATTCACTTCCTGATCTGTAAACTGGCCCAAATCAGAAGTACATGTAACGCTTTGCAACTTAAATCCAAATATACCAATTAAGATTAAGGCAACAATAATTACAATTACCAAAAAAGAAACTTTAACCCATTTTTTTAATTTTCTGCGTCTGTGTTTTTTTCTTCCTCTTCTTTTCTCCTGACTCATAATGACTCCTTACATTTAACGAATCCTCTTTATTCTTCTTGAAACTGATAAAACCATTCCCATTTCTATCATCAAAAACATTAACGACGTTCCACCATAACTTATAAATGGTAAGGATACACCTGTATTTGGTATAAAGTTAGTAACAACGGCTATATTAAGAACAACCTGTATTGAAATATGCGCAAGCACACCAACTACCACCATTGAGCCAAATAAATCTGACGCATTACTTGCAATATATCTCATTCTTCTAATTAAGAAAATAAACAATGCAATAATACACAAAGCTCCAAAAATACCAAGTTCCTCACATATAATGGAAAAAATCATATCGTTAGAGGCTTCAGGAACGTACCCTAATTTCTGAGCACTGTTTCCTAATCCTTTACCAAATAAACCACCGGAACCAATTGCATATAGCCCCTGCATTACCTGATAACCACCTTTATCCATGTACGCTTCCGGATTTCTCCAAACAGCAATTCTGCTAAATCGAAATCCTAAGTCAGAGAATTCTCCGAGAAAAAACAGCGATACAACACCAACACCTATTCCGGCTGCGATTATCCCTGTAAAAAATTTGCAGGCACCTGCAACAATTAGCATTACAGCTCCTATTCCTAAAACAATAATTGCGGAGCTTAAGTTAGATGTGACAACAAACAACACTGCCGCCCCAAAAATACTTATGCTGTAAATCTGCCAACAAATCTTACCATGTTTTAAAGCATCCCTACCACATTTAGATAGCAAAAACGCCGTTAAAATAATAACTGATATTTTAACTAACTCAGCAGGCTGAAAAGATACAATTTTCAAGTCCACCCATCTTCTTGCACCGTTTGCCTCGATTCCCATTGGTGTTAAAACAAGAAAAACACTTACTATGGATGCCCCATAGATGATTTTGCTGCACTTCTTTAAAATTCTATAGTCAAAAAATATCATTGGTATCATTACAACTAATCCCATGGCTGTGGCAATTAGCTGATTTTTCAAAAAATATATTGAACTATTATATTTATTTAATGCTGTATAAGAACTTGCACTGTACAAAAGCACGTAGCCTAAAAGCATTATAAAAATCCATACAAATAGCAAACTATAGTCGAAATAACCACTTCTTCTTTTTCTATTTAATTGTTGTTCATCTGATTTGGAAACCTGATTATTTTCTTTATTCAATATACTTACCCCAAGTTCTATTTTAATTTCTTAACATAATCCTTGAACATATCACCACGCTGCTCATAACTGTCAAACATATCCCAGCTTGCACATGCAGGTGACAATAAAACTGCATCTCCCTGCTGTGCATTTTTCTTACATTCATCTATTGCTTCTTCTAAAGATTTTGTAAAAATAATATTTTCAAAGCCATATTTTTTTGCTGTGTCAGCAATCTGGTTAGAAGTTTCACCAAGTAAAACCAAGCATTTAACTTTGCCGTCTAATTCTTTTGCCCATTCGTCAAAAGTAACTTTCTTGTCATAGCCGCCTGCTATTAAAACAGTTGGACGTGTCATTGCCTGAATTGCTTTTATGGATGCATCTGTATTTGTTCCCTTAGAATCATTATAGTAAATAACATCATCAATTGTATCTACATATTCTATTCTGTGAGCTACTGCTTTAAACTTTTTGATTGCTTCTTTAATCACAGCATCAGGAACTCCCATATTAACTGAAATTCCAATTGCTGCCATAATATTTTCAACATTATGAATACCTACAAGTGTTGTGTCCTCTGTTGTTGTAATAACACGTTTTTCTCCATTTTCAGCGTACATAATATTTTTTCCGTCTAAATAAACGCCTTCTTCTAATTTGTTTTTGCTGCTAAACCAAACAATTTTATTTTTAAGTTTTGGCGCATATTCTCTTAATATTTCATCTTCATAATTAAGAATAATCGGCTGATTTTCGTCCTGATTCATTGCAATACTCATTTTTACATTTGTATAACATTCCATTGTATAATGACGGTTCAAATGGTCCGGAGTAATATTTAATACAGCACTTACATCCGGTTTAAATGTATGTATTGTCTCTAACTGGAAACTGCTTATTTCTGCAACTGTCACTGTATCTTCTGTAGAATCAAAAGCTGTTAATGTATACGGTGTTCCAATGTTACCAACTACATTTACATCCTTATAATATGCTGCTAAAATTTCTCCAACCAAAGCTGTTGTTGTAGTTTTTCCGTTAGTTCCTGTAATCGCTGCAAGTCTTCCTTTTCCTACAACGTAGGCAAGTTCAACTTCGCCCCAAATTGGTACATTATTATCTCTTACATCATTTACAAAAGGAGCATCAATAGCAATACCCGGACTTAATATCATAAGGTCAAATTGCTTTATAACATCTTCTTTTAATTCTCCAAGAATTACATCAACATTTTCTTTATTATCTAATTTTGCCAAAATATCTTCTTTGTTTAGTTTTACATTTCCATCATAAATTGTAACAACTGCGCCTACCTTTTTTAAAAGGTTTGCAGCACCTATACCGCTTTTTCCTGAACCTGCAACTAATACTTTTTTGTTCTTAAGTTCCATAACATTACTCCTCATCTGCTAAATTATCACCATTTATATTCTATTATTTTATAATGCTAAATATCCAATTAAACATAACATTGCTGTAGCAATTGCAAAAGCTGCCACAACCTGAGTTTCTGCATAACCGCTTTCCTGAAAATGATGATGAATCGGTGCCATTTTAAACACTCTTCTTCCTTCACCATATTTTTTCTTTGTGTACTTAAACCAGCTTACCTGAATTATGTCTGACAATGATTCAAGTAAATATATACATGCCACAATTACTATAAAAATTGGCATTTTAAGCATAAATGCCATAGATGAAACAAAACCACCTAAAGCAAGTGAACCTGTATCACCCATAAATACTCTTGCAGGATATACGTTGTATAAGAAAAATCCAAGTAACGCTCCAACAAAAGCTGCTGAAATTGGCTCTAAACCTGATTTTGTTCCTGCAGCTACTGCTGTAAAGAACACTGCAATTATAACAGTAACACTTGTTGCTAAACCATCAAGACCATCTGTTAAGTTTGCTCCATTTACAGTTCCTAAAACAGCTATAAATAAAAATGGAATAAATAACCACATTGGCATTGTCACTTCCATTCCGTTTGTAAAAGGAATAATTGTAGTTGTTCCAAGACCTGAATATTTAACTATATAGAAACAGAAAATTGCTGTTACAACAATCTGTGCAACTAGTTTCTGAATTTCTGTTAAACCTAAATTACGTTTTTTTACAACTTTTATATAATCATCTAAAAAGCCTATAATACCGAAACCTATAACCATAAACAAAACCGGTACTATTCTTGTGTTCTTGCAAACGAACATAAAAATAAGAGATGTGACAATAACACTTGCAAGAATAATCATGCCACCCATAGTTGGTGTACCTGACTTACTTTGATGTGATTTTGGTCCTTCCTCTCTTATGTACTGTCCAAATTTTAATTTTTTAAGCATGGGTATTACTATAGGACATAAAATAACACTTACTGCAAAAGAAATAATAATTGCTGCGATGATAGTTGTACTTGTACTCATTTTACTCTCCTTGTTTCTTTTCTTCCAACCAATATGGAAGAATATTTTTGTATAACTCACTTATTACCGGAGCAGCAACCTGCCCACCATAATATATCCCCTTTGGTTCATCAATAATTGCCATTGCTATTATTTGTGGATTATCTGCCGGAGCAAAACCCATAAAAGATGCTATGTATTTTCCTGAACCTCTTGGCAGTTTCTGCGAAGTTGCAGTTTTCCCTCCAACCTTGTATCCTTCCACTTTTCCTTTGCTTCCGGTTCCTTCTGAAACTACTTTTTCTAGGATAAATTTCATTGTATCTGATGTTTTTTTAGATACAACGTTGTTCTTATTTTTGTACTTAAATTGTTTTACAACTTTTCCATTGCTGTTTATGGCTTTAACACCAAAATGAGGTGTGACAATTTTTCCACCATTAACCACTGCACTTGCTGCAACAAGATACTGCATAGGTGTAATCTGAAACGACTGTCCAAAAGACATTGTTGCCAGTTCAACGTTACCAACATTTTTCAGCTTATGAATAATTGTTGAGGCTTCCCCCGGCAAGTCAATTCCCGTTTTGTTCATTAGCCCTAATTTTCTCATTTGCTCATAAAACTTTTCCTTGCCTACCTTTAATCCTACGTCTATAAAAACCGGATTGCAGGAATTCATAACTCCCTGTAGGAAATTTTCACTTCCATGACCTGTTGTTTTATGACACCTTATTCTTCTATCGTCCACAATCCTAAAGCCCGGACAGCTAAATCTTGTGTCCATTGTCACCTGATTATTTTCCAAAGCTGCTGTGGAAGTTATTACTTTAAATGTAGAACCTGGTTCATAAGTATCATTAATACATTGATTTCGCCACATTCTATTAAGTAAATCCTGTTTTTCTTTAGAAGAAAATTTTTCATTAGTTGTATAATTTAAGTTGTATGGTTTATTTAAATCAAACTCAGGTGCATTGACCATAGCCAATATTTCACCGTTGTTCGGATTCATTGCAATAATTGAAACATAATTTGCTTTTTTCACTTCTAAGGTTTTGTAGGCAATCTGTTCAGCATACTGCTGGATATTCAAGTCAATGGATGTTACCAGACTATTACCTGTTACAGGTTCCCTTCTTTGTTCAAGAGCATTTTTCATTTCAATGCCTCTTGAATCTGTTGGTGTTAAAATAGTCCCATCTTTTCCTTTCAGGTACTTTTCATATTGAATCTCCAAGCCAATAATCCCCTGATTATCAGAACCTGTAAACCCTAAAACTTTTGAACCTAAACCTCCATAAGGATAATACCTTTTATAATCTTCGTCAACCTTTACCCCTGACAAATTATATTTTCTGATTCTATCACCTACCCTTTTAGGTACATTAGATTTTATTTTTTCTCTTACACTTATTTTGTTTACTTTTTTAGAGACTTCGCTTTTGGAAAGCTCTAATTCTTTTGTTAGTATTTCTATGATTTTTTCAGGTTCTTTAATTTGGTTATATATAACAGAAACGGTACACACTGTCTTATTACTTGCAATGACCTTACCGTTTCTATCTAAAATTTCCCCTCGTGGAGCCTTTATTCTTCTTTCTCTTTCCTGAACCTCAACGGCTCTTTTCGTATAATATTGGGATTTAAAGACCATTAAATATACTAATTTTCCTGTTACCAAAACTAAAAATAAAATTATTCCCCAAACATAAATCAGTAATAATTTTCGGTTAATTGTTTTAACTTTATTCAAATTACCGCTTCCAGAATGTTTTTTATAATTCTATTCTTTTTCTGTTTTTTCTATTCCCATATATGGCAATACCTGTTTCATAATGTATGTCCAAAATTCTGTGTTGTACGCTGTTGCTTCTGTATTATCCTTTGGGCTATCCATAATTGTATAACATACAACCTGTGGATTTTCACAAGGAACACAACCTATAAATGAAAGAATATACTGATTTTTAATTCTTCCTTTTACCTTACCTGATGTGTATACTTTTTCGGCTGTACCTGTTTTTCCACCAACAGTATATCCCGGTATGGCTGCTGTTTTACCTGTACCTGTTAATACTACTTCTCTTAAACATTTCTTTATAAATTCAGAAGTATCTCTTGTTACAGTTTCTTTTATTAAAGTTTTTGAATAGTTTTTAACTAAATCACCATTTTCTGTTACCACCTGTTTTACGACATGTGGTTCATAATAATAACCTCCATTAATTAATGAAGAAAATCCTGACACCATCTGTATCATGTTTACTGTAAAGTTCTGACCAAATGAGTTTGTTGCAAGGTCCACAGCATTCATGCCACTTTTCTTATCATAAACAATACCTCTTGTTTCACCTGGTAAATCAATTCCGGTTTTCATGCCAAAACCAAATCTTTCCTGATACTGCTGGAATAATGATGTGCCTAACTTTCTACCAATAAACATCATGTAATCGTTACATGACTGTGCTACCGCTGTCTTAACATCAATTAATCCATGACCACTTTTATCGTGACAGTCAATTGTGTATATGTCTACTTTTTCATGACCATCACATGTGAATTTTGTTTTCTGATTAATTGAATTTTCCTCAATTCCCGCAGCCACTGTAAATGGTTTAGCTGTAGAACCTGGTTCAAAAGAATCTGTAATACAGAAGTTATTCCAAATTTCATTTAAGGCTTCTGACTTTTTCTTTCTTGAAAACTTGTCCCACTGTGCCTTTGTATAACCTGCAGGCCTTTTCGTAGGATTATTCAAATTAAAAGTAGTGTCATCACCCATTGCCAATATTTCACCTGTATTTGGATCTGCAATAACAACTGCCAGTCTTTTAGGATTGTATTTCTTCATATATTTTTTCATGGCATTTTGAACAATTCTTTGTATGTTCATATCTATAGAAGAAATAACGTTGTTTCCATTAGTAGCGTCTTTAACTACTGTTTCCATATTATTTTCAGCATCCATATAGCCATATTCACGCCCTGCAGTTCCGTTAAGCTGTTCTCCGTAACTGCTTTCAATTCCCATTGATGCCTCATTATTCAGGTTGGAATATCCAAGAACACTACATGCTAATGTATTATACGGATACATACGCTTGTAGTTCTTTTCGAACCAGACACCTTTCACATTACTTGCTGTTTCCTTTTCTTCTTTTGTTTTAGCAAGTTTTCCTGCAACATAATCCTGAAACTCTTCTATTTCCTCATATTTTAATTCTTTTTTTGCCACCCAATAACTGCTGTTTTTTCGCTCCTTAATACTTGTTATCAAGTCTTCCTTATTAAAATCAAAATATTTAGTTAAAGCTTCCACTGTTGGCTCTAAATATTTATTGTCTTCACTATTCATGATTAATTTTGAGTCAATTACAAGATTATAAACCATAACGCTTGTTGCAAGCACATTACCGTTTCTGTCTTTTATATCACCACGTTTAAAGGGTATAACCCTGCTGGTAAAGCTCTGCTGTTGTAACACCTGAATTGAATAAGTATTACCTTTTGCCACATTTATATATGCAATTTTTCCGCATAATACAAGTAAAAATCCGACAATTATTACATAAATAATTCCCAGATTTCTACCCATTCTCTTATTAAATCTTAATCTTGGTTTTTTCCTTCTTACTTGTCTTCTCTCACTCATAATTACTTTCTTGGTATATCTCCATACTGTAATGTATATCCACTGTCACTTGCCTTGTAAGTAGATATCTGTTTGTCAGTTGCCTGTTTCATACCTAACTTAGTTGTTGCCACTTTGTAAACATGGTCAACATTAACATAGCTGTTAATTGAATAATTTAACGCATTATTCTGTGACTGCACTGTGCTAATCTGACTTTTTAACTGTGAGATACTGTCTCTTGTTGCTGTAATGTTTGACTGCATGTGTAAATAACTTACACTCATAACCAAACACACCATTGTTACAATTGCAAAAAAAACAACTAAAGGTGCACTCATTGCTAGTCCTTTAATTTCTTCCTGTTCAACTGTATGTCTTTTGTGTTTTCTCTGTACCTCAATCTGTTCTCTACTTGGTACAGACTGAGTTGCTATATTACCATAAACAAATTCACTTGTATAACTGCTTCTTACCCCGTTCATATTTAACACCTTTCAAATATCCTTAGCTTTGAGCTTTTTGCCCGCTTATTTTCTTCTATCTCATCTTCTGATGGAATAATTGGTTTTCTTGTTATAACTTTTCCTTTTGACTTTTTCCCACAAACGCACACTGGGAAATTTGGTGGACAAGTACATGGATTTTCATTTTCCCTGAACTTTGTCTTAACAATTCTGTCCTCTAGTGAATGAAAAGTTATAATACAAATTCTTCCATTTGGTTTTAACAAATCAATCATCTTATCAATAGATTCTTTTAATACTGTTAATTCCTGATTAACTTCAATTCTAATAGCCTGAAATGTTTTCTTGGCAGGATGTCCACCCTTTGCCTGAACCTTCATTGGAATAGCTCTTTTAATTACTTCACTTAATTCCTTTGTAGTTTCTAAAGGCTTTTCCTTTCTGGCTAAAACAATATGTTTTGCAATGTTCTTTGCAAATTTATCTTCTCCGTAGTCTTTTATTATTTTAAATAATTCATTTTCGCTGTAAGTATTTACAACATCTGCTGCTGTAAGTTCCTGTCTTGTGTCCATTCTCATATCAAGAGGTGCATCTGATTTATAAGAAAAACCTCTTTCTAAATTATCTAACTGATATGAGGAAACTCCTATATCTAAAAGTATGCCGTCTACTTTTTCTACATTTAATTCTTTTAGTACCTTATCAATTTCACAATAATTACTTCTTACTAATGTAGTTTGATTTTCAAATTCTTTTAAACGCTCTCCTGCTGCTTTTAAAGCCTCTCCATCCTGATCTATACCAATCAGTCTTCCTTTCGGTGACAGTCTCTTTAATATTTCGTATGAATGACCACCACCACCTAATGTTCCATCAACATATATTCCGTCAGGTTTTATATCTAAGCCATCAATGGTTTCATCCAAAAGAACTGATATGTGTTTGAAATCCATATTGACCTTCTTTCCATTACTTAATTTTTATACTCCAAGACCTGCCATGTAATCTGCCAAATCTTCAATCTTCTCTTCTGCGTCTTCGCTTAACAGATATTCATCCATCTGTTCATTCCACTTATCTATATCCCAAATTTCAATATGATCACCTACGCCAACCCAGACAACCTGGCTTGTTAAAGATGCGTATTCCCTTAATGTTGAAGGTACAAGCACACGTCCCTGCTTGTCCGCATCAAGGGCTTCCGCACCACCGAGGAAAAATCGATTGAAACTTCTTACCTTTTTGTCGGTAAATGGTAAACTACTAAGCTTTTCCTGTAAAGCTTTCCATGTGGTTTCAGGGTATGCAAAAAGACACTTGTCAATACCTCTTGTAACAACAAGTCTTTCGGCAAGATTATCTCTTATCTTTGAAGGGATAACTGTTCTGCCTTTAGTATCCATTTTTTGAGTTTGTTCACCTGTAAACATATAACTCACCTACTCTTGTCTTCTGCTTAATTCTTAATATTTTCACCACTTTTTACCACTTTATGGGTAAAATTCACCACTCATAGGTAAATTCTATACCATTTCCATCACTATTGCAACCATTTTTTTATTTTTTATGAAATTAATTTTGTGGTATTTTCTCCCATAAATAGGGCTGTTTTTCTATTTTTCACATGATAATTTACGCCTGGTGGGGAAATTTTCCTATTTTTTCATATTTTTGTGGGAAAAAGTATTTTTTAATCATTTCTGTGCAAAAATAAAAAATATAGTTTTCCCCTAAGCTTGACAAATAGCAAAAAAAAGAAAAACTGTCAGGTCGACTTACACACTAGGTGTTATCAACATAACAGTTTCTCTTTTCAGTTATTTCTTATTTAATTTCTTATTTAATTTCTTATTTAATTTTTAATTCAGTTTATAATCTACTTTATATCATTTATTATTTTTTTCATATTTTTATTACTGTTGTGCTCTTTTTATCTGCACACGTTTAACAATTATTATAGTCAGTGCTACCGCCGCAACTACTATTGACAATGCCTGAGATACCGGCCACCCCGTTACAGGCATTATTAACTGGTCTGTTCTCATGCCTTCTATAATGGCTCTGCCTGTTCCATAGCCAAGTAAATACCATAATAAAATCTCGCCATCAAATTCTTTCTTTTTTCTGAAAGTAAGCATTAAAATTAGAACACACAGGTTCCAAAGGGATTCGTATAAAAATGTTGGTTGTACCTGTATATATCCTATTTCACTTAATGTTTTGCCTTTTAATGTTTCCATCCCCTGTCTTACTGCATCAGGCACCTGAGATATGCTGTATTTGTCACCGAAGAATATTTTCATCATTAATGGGCTGGAGTCTTTTGCTACCCCACCAAAAGCTTCTCTATTAAAGAAGTTGCCCCATCTTCCTATAATCTGTCCAAGTATTAAACCGTATACTGCAGTGTCTGCAATTTTTTTAAACGAAAGTTTTTTCACCCTTGTATATATTAAACATACAAGTACCCCTGCTATTACACCACCGTAAATTGCAAGTCCACCTTCTCTTATATTTAATATTTCGTTTGGATGTTTTCCATAATAATCCCAACTGAAAATTACATAATATAATCTTGCTCCGATTACACTAAAAATAATGGCATATAACGCAAAATCAATGTATTCGTTATAGTCCTGACCTGAAGTCTTTGCTATATAACAAACAAGTGCAATGCCTAAAATCATACCCAGGGCAATTATGCACCCGTAAAAAGCGATATCCACCCCAAAGAAATTAAAACTCTTAGGTAAATTTTCTATATTAATGTGTAAATTTGGAAATTGAATGTCCATGTGTCTCTCCTTATTTTTGCTAATTATCTCACATTACAACATATATAAGATTCATATTTATGGTAAATAACTAATCCTTATACGGGAACAGAAACTTCGTATTGCAAGATCACCTTTTTCTGTTTTTTATCTTATCAGTTACAGGAAATATATTCAACCCCAAGCAAATATTATTGCCCACCCTACCATAACTATTAATATCTATTATTGTGCATTGCCCCACTTGTAAAAATATGATAAACTTACCTTTGGTATTACCAAAGAATGGAGGAACAAAAAATGAAATTAGGTATAGTTGGTTTACCAAATGTAGGTAAAAGTACTTTATTTAATTCTTTAACAAAAGCCGGTGCTGAATCAGCAAACTACCCTTTTTGTACTATTGATCCAAATGTAGGTGTTGTTTCTGTTCCGGATGAGAGATTAGATAAATTAACAGCAATGTACAACTCAGCAAAAACTATTCCTGCCGTAATCGAATTCGTTGATATTGCAGGACTTGTAAAAGGAGCTTCAAAAGGTGAAGGTTTAGGAAACCAGTTCCTTGCTAACATTCGTGAAGTTGATGCTATCGTACATGTTGTAAGATGTTTTGAAGACACAAACGTTATCCATGTAGACGGAAGCGTTGATCCTATTAGAGATATTGAAACAATTAATCTTGAATTAATTTTCTCTGATGTTGAAATATTAGAAAGAAGAATTGCAAAGACAACAAGAGGCGCAAGAAATGACAAGGTACTTGCAAAAGAACTTGATTTCCAGCAAAGAATGAAGAAATTCCTTGAAGATGGAAATCTTGCTATTAAATTTGAAACTGAAGACGAAGATGAACTTGCATGGCTTCAGGAATATAACTTATTAACAGCTAAGCCTGTTATTTTTGCAGCTAACGTTTCAGAAGATGATTTAGCTGATGATGGCAACTCAAATAACCATGTTGCCGCTGTTAGAAAATTTGCAGCAGACAATAACTGCGAAGTTTTTGTTATTAGTGCAGAAATCGAACAGGAAATTGCAGAACTTGACGACGATGAAAAGCAAATGTTCTTAGAAGACTTAGGCATTAAGCAGTCAGGATTAGATAAATTAATTCAGGCAAGCTACTCTCTTCTTGGACTTATCAGTTACCTTACTTCAGGCGAAGATGAAACAAGAGCCTGGACAATCAAGAAAGGAACTAAAGCTCCACAGGCTGCCGGCAAAATCCATACTGATTTTGAAAGAGGCTTTATTTGTGCAGAAGTTGTTGCCTACGATGACTTAATTAAATGTGGTTCTATGAAAGATGCAAAAGAAGCCGGTTTAGTTGGTCTTCAGGGTAAAGACTATGTTGTAAAAGACGGCGACGTTATTACATTTAGATTTAATGTTTAATTATTATGTAGTAGAATTTTCCGAAAATTTACTATTATATAATAGAGGATGTTGTTTGCGACATTCTCTCCATTACATAAAAAGCGTAAGATTAACATTTCTAATCTTACGCTTTTTATGTAATATTTTTTTCTTTTTCATATCTAAAAAACTTTATGAGCCACTACCTTCTATTCCACTTAAAAGACTACAATAAAGCACATCTATAATAGAGTACGCTGTACTAACTCATGTTATCTTATCTAATATTTATTTTACATTTTCAAAGATTTCTTTAAAGTTTTTAATATTTCCTTCCACATCACCTTTGTATACTGCCGAACCTGCAACTATTACATTGGCACCTGCTTTAATTGGTGTTTCAACATTAGCTGTTGTAATTCCACCATCTACCTGTATAAGTAAATCTTTATTTTCTAAATTTGCTTTTTCTCTAATTACTTTTACCTTGTCTGTACAATCATCTATGTATGACTGACCACCGAATCCCGGATGTACTGTCATTACTAAAACCATGTCAACATCATTAATGTATGGGAACACTTCTTCTGCTTTTGTTTCAGGATTTATCGCCAAGCCCACTTTCATGCCCTGTTTTTTGATTTCATCAATAGTTTCTTTTACGTTCTCACAGGCTTCCACATGTATTGTAAGCAAATCTGCGCCTGCAGCTTTAAATTCTTTAATATATCTGATTGGTTCCTTTATCATCAAGTGTACGTCAAAAAATTTTGAGGTGTAACTTCTGATTGTCTTAATAACAGGCATACCAAAAGAAATATTTGGAACGAAAATTCCATCCATAACATCCACATGAATCCAATCGCAGCCACCTACATCGATTCTTTTTACGTCCTGTCCTAAATTTGCAAAATCTGCTGATAAAATTGATGGTGATAATTTAATCATAATTCTCTCCTTATTTATTTCTTATTTTAATATCTCTGTTTTTCCATTTCTTTTAATTCATTATACATTAAAATATAATTATCATATCTTGACTGTGCAATTTTGTTTTCCTCTAAAGCATCCTTTATAGCACAGTCTGGCTCGTTATTGTGAGCGCAACCTACAAAACGACAATTATTAAGATGTTCTCCAAATTCTGGGAAACAGTCCTCTAACTTTTCTTTTGTCATTCCCGGAACAAACAGTGAACTAAATCCCGGCGTGTCAAACACAAATGTATCCTTGTCAATCTCAAACATTTCAGAATGTCTTGTTGTATGACGGCCTCTTCCTATTTTTTCACTTACACTTCCTGTTTCCATTGTGTAATCTTTTGTCAATGCGTTGAGCATTGAAGATTTTCCAACACCTGAAGGACCTGCAAAAACGGTTGTCTTTCCCTTCAGGAGTTCTTTTACTTTATGCACGCCTTCGTCTTCTGTGGCACTAGCAAATATTACTTTGTATCCGGCAAGGTTATAAATATTTTTCAGATAATCCATATATTCTTCATTGCCAATATCTTTTTTATTGAAGCATATAATAGTTTCAATATTCTGATACTCCATCATTACAAGAAATCTGTCTAGAAGATTCAAATTAGGATCCGGTTGTTTTACTGCAAAAACTATCATAGCCTGATCTATGTTAGAAACAGCCGGTCTTATTAATTCATTTTCTCTTTCTTTTATTAAAGTTATATTACCTTTTTTCTTTTCCTCATCAATAATGTCAATTTCAACATTGTCGCCTACTAACGGTTTTATCTTTTTATTTCGGAAAACGCCTTTTGCCTTACACTCGTATATATTTTCCTCTGCTATTACATAATAAAATCCTGCTATTCCTTTTATTATCTTGCCCTGCTTTTTAATAATATCACCCTCACTTGTATTTAATAAATAATCTACTGTGACGAATCACCTATACTTAATATAAATAATCTGCCTTGACAAATCACTTGTGCATATTATAAATATCCACCTTAGCAAATTATATGTTTGTGTATTTTAGTTTCACATAGATAAGTCCACCCTTACGGGTGGGCTTTTCTATTTAAATTTAACTGTATCTTTCTTTACACTCTTTCCATTTACAAACAACTCAATAGTAGCTTTCCCCTTTGTTTCGCTGGTTAAGTCCATTGTGTAATCTCCATCCCACTTAGAAACATCTGAGTATTTTTTGTCTACTTTCTGTAAAACTTCGTCAACAGCAACACTTACAACACCTTCTGTAATAGGATTTCCATCAGAGTCAACTAAATCTTCCAAAGCAAATGTATATGTTGCCTTGTACTCTTCCGGATTTTCCGGTCCTTTACTTACTACTAAACCTATTGTAGCCCCTGATGGGATTGAAGTACCGGCTTTAAGAGTCTGTCTGATAACAATTCCTTTTTCAATTTTTTCATCGTAAACTTCCCTAACAGCACCAATGCTAAATCCTGATGATGAAATCTTAGCCTGAGCTTTTCCCTGTTCCATTCCTACTAAATTAGGCACTGTGTATACACTCTGATTATTGATTACTGTTCTTCCTCTACTTACTTTTAAAGTAACAATACTGTTCTTTGAAACAGATGCTCTTTCTGATGGTGAACATGAAATAACCACATCAATACTTCTGTCACTGTATTCATATACAACCTCAGTTTTAAGACCCGCTTTTTTGATTGTATCTTTGGCTGTTTCCAATGAAGAATTTACAATACCTGATGGAACTGTAATTTTCTTTGCTCCCTTACTTACTACCAAAGTAACTGTTTCGTTTCTATCAACCATTTTTCCTGAATCAATAGACTGTGAAACAATTGTATCTTTAGGATAAATATCGCTATATACATAATTTGAATCATATTTATATCCTAAATAGTTTTTATGAAGTAATTGTTCTGCATCATCTAAAGTCTGACCTAAAACATTAGGTACAATAGTCTTATCTGATGGAACAGTTGAAACCTCTACTGTTTCTGCTTTTTTTGCGAAATCAAAATTATTATCACTAATAAATAATGTTGCTACCACAGTTGCAATTAATAAAGCGATAATTCCAATAATAATTCCACCAACAGACACAATTCTGTCCATTTTAGGATTTAATTTATCAATATCGTTTTCGTCATCTAAAGTATCTTCAACTGTATCTTTTCTATTATCACTTGAGCCTTTTCTAATTTGGTTAATTTCATCATCTGTAATCATGACTGTTGAACCACCAATGTTTGATGTGTCCAACTGTACAAAATCAACATTTGGTTCTGCCAAAGCTCTTTTTAAATCTGATATAAGTAATGATATCTTTGGATATCTCCTGTCAGCTTTGTTCTGTGTACATTTAAGAATAATCTTCTCAATGCTTACAGGCACCGTTGGTACATATTCACGTACACTTGGCACATTACTCTGAATATGCTTAAGAGCAATTGACACAGTTGATTCTCCGTCAAAAGGAACGCGACCTGTGTACATTTCAAACATTGTAATACCAAGGGAATATATGTCACTTTTCTCGTCAACATATTGTCCGCCTGCCTGTTCAGGAGATATATAATGCACAGATCCCATTGCATTTCCGTTAATTGTATTGGCAGATGCTGCCCTTGCAATACCGAAATCTGTTACTTTTACCTTGCCTTCTCTGGATATTAAAATATTCTGTGGTTTAATATCCCTATGAACAATTTGATTGTTATGGGCACACTCAATTCCGTTGGCAATCTGGATTGCTATGCTAATTGTCTCTCTAAAAGAAAGTTTGCCCTTTTTCTCAATATATTTTTTTAAAGTTATGCCTTCAATAAGTTCCATAACTATGTAATATAGTCCATCATCTTCACCTACATCATATACATTTACAATGTTAGGGTGAATAAGACTTGCAGCTGACTGTGCCTCTACTCTGAATTTTGATACAAAATTCTTATCTTTGCTATATTCTGATTTTAATACTTTTATAGCAACATTTCTGTTTAATTTATGATCTTTTGCTTTATAGACATCAGACATACCACCTGCTCCAACAGGATTAATAATCTCATATCTGTTATTTATAAAATTCCCTTTTTCCAACATAGTTTTACTCCTTGCCCAATACAGGTTGTATTAGAATTGCTGATATATTATCCTTTCCACCATTCTCATTTGCCTGATCAATCAATGCTCTTACTGCATCCTCGATTCTTTCGTTTTTGGTTACTATCTTTTTAATTTCATAGTCCTCAACCATATTTGTAAGACCATCTGAGCATAGCAAAAGCTTCTCACCGTCTGATATTTCTATTTCAAAAATATCAGGTGTTGCAGTTCTGTCATCTGCCACCCCTATAGCTTTTGTTATTACATTCTTTTTGTAATGAGTTTTTGCTTCCTCCTTGTCAATCATTCCCATTCTTACCATGTCTTCAACAAGAGAATGATCTCTTGTAATCTGTCTGATATCTCTACCGATTAAATATAATCTGCTATCCCCAACATTAGCAATATATACATGATTATCCACTATTGAGCACGCTACAAAAGTAGTTCCCATACCACTATAATCCTTGTTTGAAATTGCCATGTCATATATTTCTTTATTAATTGATATAATTCCTGAATCTAAAATATTTGCAGGATCTGACATGTGAGTTGTACATGCATACTTTACGAACTTCTCAATTGCAGCCCTGGATGCAACGTCACCTGCCTTATGTCCTCCCATACCGTCAGCAACAATAAAAAGATTAGGGAGCTTACCTATTGGTTCAATAGATGTGAAAATACTGTCCTGATTAATTGTTCTCATTAATCCAACGTCTGTTTTTCCAAAAGCATTTATTATTTCTCTAGACATTGCTTTCCTCCTTTCTTCCTTTCATTGCCTCGTTTCTAAGCTGTCCACAGGCACCGTTAATATCTCTGCCCATTTCCCTTCTTATAGTAACATTTATCTTATTTTTTTCAACCCTGTTTTTAAACTGCTCTACTGCTTTTTTACCGGATTGAACATAATCGCGTTCTTTTATAGGATTTACAGGTATAAGATTAATATGGCAATTCATTCCTTTTACTAATCTGCATAAAGCATCGGCTTCTTCCACAGTATCATTCTGTCCGGCCACAAGACTATATTCAAAGGTAATTCTTCTGCCTGTTTTGGCAAAATAATTTTTGCAGGCATTTATTACTTCATCAATAGAATACTTATATGCAATAGGCATTAAGCTTTTTCTTGTTTCGTTGTTTGATGCATGAAGTGATAATGCTAAAGTTATTTGAAAATGCATGTCTGCCAACTTATTAATCTTCGGTACAATTCCACATGTTGAAAGTGTTATGTTTCTCTGACTGATGTTAGCTCCATTTTCATCTGAAATCATCTGAATGAATTTAACTACATTATCAAAGTTGTCCATAGGTTCCCCGCTTCCCATAAGAACTACATTGGAAACTTTTTCATTAATGTCTTTCTCAATTTCATATATCTGTCCTAACAATTCAGAAGTTGTCAGATTGCGCTCTAAACCATTTAAAGTTGAAGCACAAAATCTACAGCCCATTCTGCAACCTGACTGTGTTGATATGCATACTGAATTACCATGATGATATCTCATAAGAACACTCTCTATTATGGAGCCGCCTTTTATTTCAAAAAGATATTTTCTTGTACCATCAATTTTCGAAATTAGAACTTCATGCTTTTTTACATTTCTAATTTCATACTGGTCATTTAATTTTTGTCTTAAGGCCTTTGATATGTTTGTCATTTCTTCAAAATCAGTAACTTTTTCTTTATGTAACCACTGATAAATCTGTTTCGCCCTAAAAGACTTTTCACCGATTTTTTCCATTTCTTCTTTTAATTCTTTCAAATTAAAAGACTTTATATCCTTCTTTTCGTCCATATTAATCCTTTATTTTTTCAAATACTGATATGAAAAATCCGTCCATGTTGTAATCTCCTGGGAATATTTGAATCATGCCATTCCCATTATCTAACTTCTTTGGAAAAAGCTCTCCGAAATCAGTTCTTCTCAATGGTAAATTTTTCTCTATCCATTCTACATTTTCATTATTTTCGTATTTGTTTACAGTACATGTACTGTAGACTAATCTACCACCTATTTTAACATACTTACATGCCTGCTCTAATATCTTTCTTTGAATTTCCACTAACTGAAAAATCTGTTTCTTAGAAACATTGTACTTTATGTCACTTTTATTTCCAATAATTCCAAGTCCTGAGCATGGAACATCTGCAATAACAACATCTGCTTTTCCAATAGCCTCTTTGTCCTCTTTTGTTCCATCCCAAACCTTTGTTTCTATATTTTTAATTTTCATTCGGGAAATATTTTCTTTAATTAATCTTTCTTTATTCTCTGTTAAGTCTCTTGCCTGAACCCTTCCTGTTCCATTCATAAGCTGGCTTATGTGAATACTCTTCCCGCCTGGAGCCGCACAAACATCCATAACATAATCATTTTCTTTAACTCCACTTGTAAGACCTACTAACATGGAACTTTCGTCCTGTACAGTTATTATGCCATCTTCAAACAGCTTTAACTTTTCAAGAGAATCGTAACCTTTAATATACAAAGCATTTCCATAAAGTTCTGATTGTTTTACGGAAATGTTTTCCTTTTCAAACTCAACAATAACCTGCTTAGGTGACATCTTATTAGAATCTACTCGTATGGTTGTGTATTCATTTGTTTCATACAAACTATTTAAAATCTGTTCTGTTCTCTCAATTCCATACTGCTGGGACCACATTTCTATTATCCACATAGGAATTGAATAACACACAGACAAATATTCTTTTTTATCTTTTGGATATTCTATTTTATCAAGACTTCTTGATATGTTTCTTAAAACACCATTAACAAAACCTTTTAGCCCTGACATTTTTCTTTTATTAACAAGCTTCACTGCCTCATTGCAGGCTGCCGAGTCAGGTACATTGTTCATGTATTTAAGCTGATATACAGAAAGTCTGATTATATTTCTAATTACCTGCTTCATTTTTGAAACTTTTGTTTTTGAAAATTGATTAATAATATAATCAAGCTCTATTTGTCTTTCAATTGTGCCTTTAAACAAAACAGTTACAAATGCTCTTTTCTGTTTATCTAAATAATCGTAACTGTCTAATGTTTCTTTTAAAACAATATGACTTTTTGCTCCGTCCTCTACTTTACAAAGCATAGTTAAAACACTATTTCTTAAATTGACCTGTGGATTACCATTAGTCGTCATCTCGTCCTCCAAACAATAGGATTAATCTTAATAACTGTAAAATCGATGATGCTGCTGCCGCAACGTATGTTAAAGCTGCTGCCCCTAGTACCTTTTTGGTACATTTTAATTCTGATGTTCCAAAAATACCTGTGGATTCCAAAACTCTAATGGCTCTGTTTGACGCATTAAACTCTACAGGCAATGTGACAATTTGAAATAAAACGGCTAAAGAAAAGGCAAATATACCAATATTAATCATTGTCTGACCTGTTCCCTGTCCATAAAAGATAATACCTATAATAATTAAAACCCATGATAATCTTGAACCCCAGTTAGCAAATGGTACTAGCGCATTTCTAACGGATATTGGTGCATAGCCTTTGTTGTGCTGCATTGCATGACCACACTCATGAGCCGCCACACCAATTGCCGCTACACTTGTGCTTCCGTAAGTTGCATCTGACAAACTTAATACCTTTGTTGATGGGTTATAGTTATCTGTAAGATTACCTGAAATATGTCTGATTGACACATCATATATCCCCTGTGATTCCAAAATTCTCTGTGCTGCCTGAGCACCTGTCATTCCCGAATTGCTTCTCACTCTTGAATATTTATTAAATGTTGAATTAACATGAGCCGATGCTGCCAGACATAAAGCCATGCCAATAATAATCAAAATATATGTTGGATCAAAATAAAAACCGTAAAGCATACAACTACCTCCTGTTTAAAACTTCATATAGTTTAACCTAATTTCGTAGAATTTATTTTATATCCATTTAAAAAGGATACAACGTCCATTCTTTTCTTCCCCTGTAACTGTAATTCCTTAATGTCCAAATAGCCATCTGCTGTGGCAACTTTTAATGTTTTATTTGTACTAATAATTGTTCCCGGCTCTTCTGCTACTTCTTCATCTATAACATCTGCATCCCATATTTTTAATACCTTTTCATCAAGATATGTAAATGCACTTGGCCATGGATTAAGTCCTCTGATTAGTCGCTCGATTTCTTCTGCTGACTTTGTAAAATCTATATGACCTAATTCTTTTGTGATTTTACCTGCATAAGTTGACTTATCATCATCCTGTGGAGTAGTTACTGCAGTATTATTTTCCAACTTCTCTAATGTTTCTAAAATAAGACCACCACCTGTAATTGCTAATTTATCAAAAAGACTGCCACCTGTTTCTTTTTTATCTAATTCCACAATCTTCTTGTCTATTATGTCACCTGTATCAAGTCCTTCTGCCATGTACATTGTTGTAACACCACTTTCCTTTTTGCCATCAATTACAGCCCATTGAATTGGCGCTGCTCCTCTATATTCAGGAAGCAATGATGCATGAACATTTATGCAACCGTATTTTGGTAAATCCAAAATTTCTTTTGAGAGAATCTGTCCAAATGCAATTACTACAATCACATCAGGCTTTAATTCTTTTAATACTTGAACAAATTCAGGATTCTTGACTTTTTCAGGCTGATAAACAGGTATATTTAGTTCTACCGCCTTTTCTTTTACAGGAGTAAACTGCATTTTATGTCCACGTCCCTTTGGTCTGTCCTGCTGTGTTACAACTGCCACAACCTCATGTTTGTCTGCAATTTTTTCTAAAGCCGGAACTGAAAAATCCGGTGTTCCCATAAATACTACTCTCATATACTCCTCCATTAATAAGCACAATTATATACTGTACCTTACTATTATCTGTTTTTCTCTCTGTAGTTATAAGTAACTGTCTCTGCAATTACTTATTCTTCACCTTGTAACTCTTCGTTATTGTATAAACGACCTTCTACTTTATCTACATAGATTACACCATCTAAATGGTCATTTTCATGAAGAATACATCTTGCAAGTAAGCCTTCAGCTTCCATTTCAAATTCTTCCATTTTTTCATTGTAAGCTCTGACTTTTACCCAGTTGGCTCTTGTTACCTTACCTGATTTTCCCGGTACACTAAGACAACCTTCATAATCTGTCTGACTACCGTCTCTATCTAAAATTTCAGGATTAATGAATACATATGGCACACTGTTTCCTTCTTCATCGCCACAGTCAATTACAAAAATTCTTTTAAGAATTCCAACCTGTGGTGCTGCAAGTCCAACACCATTTGCTTCATACATTGTGTCAAACATGTCGCCTATTAAAATCTTTGTTCTAAGATTAACATCTTTTACAGGCTTGCATACCTTTCTTAAACATTCTTCTCCTAATTCTCTAATATTTCTTATAGCCATTTTTATCTCCTTTACTACGCTTTAAAATCAAATTGTATATTAATTTTTTTGAATTTCTGTGAACTGTTTATAACATCTTCTAAATAATTTTTTAATTGGATAATTCCCTGTCTGCTGTCACTTTTTAAGTAAATTATTTTTCGGTATATGTCATTTATTTTTCCTACAGGTGGATCTGCCGGTCCAATAACAAACAGTTCCTTAAAATATTTATCTTTGTAATTCTTTATTATTTCCACTAAATAATTAGTAACTTCTATTAATTGCTTCTGTTCTCTTCCCTGAAGTAAAATGGAAACCATGTTCGATACCGGTGGATACTTCATAAGTTTTCTGTAAGCAATTTCTTCTTCATAGAATTCTTCATAATTTTGTCTGCCTGCTGTTTCGATGCTGTAATTGTCAGGTGAATAGGTCTGGACAATGGCAATGCCCGGCAATTCACCTCTACCGGCTCTACCTGCTGCCTGGCAAATAAGTTGAAATGTTCTTTCATTTGCACAATAGTCTGATGAATACAATGACATGTCAGCTGCAATTACACCTACTAAGGTAACTCCCGGAAAGTCATGACCTTTTACAATCATTTGTGTGCCAACTAAAATATCAGCTTCTCTGTTAGCAAAGGCTGATAAAATTTCGTCATGCCCACCTTTTTTTGAAGTTGTGTCTGCATCCATTCGCAAAACTCTTGCGTGAGGAAACATTTTCTTTACGGCAGTTTCAATTTGCTGGGTTCCTATTCCAAAACCGCCCAAATATTTAGAACCACATTTTGGACAAAGTGTAGGCATATTTTCTGTATGACCGCAATAATGGCAAACTAACTTTCTGTTTCTATGAAGTTTTAACGTTACGTCACAATGGGGACACTTTATTGCTTCACCACAATCTCTACAGGACACAAATCCTGCATAGCCCCTTCTATTTATAAACAACATTGTCTGTTGTTTTTTTTCTAATCTGTCTTTTATCAAATTCTGTAATTCAATACTAAAAATAGATTTATTTTCATTCTTTAATTCTTCTCTTAAATCAACTACATGTACTTCCGGTAAATTACCTTTCTCTCTTTTGTTTAATACATGTAGCTTATACGCGCCATTTTTTGCCCTATAGTAAGATTCTATAGAAGGTGTGGCTGATCCTAATACTAACGTTGCTCCCACGTCTTTTGCTCTTTTTATTGCCACTTCCGTTGCATGATACTTAGGCACTGATTCACTTTTATAGGCGCTTTCATGTTCCTCGTCAATTATTATTAAACCTAAATTCTTAAAAGGTGTAAACAAAGCTGATCTTGGACCTATCATTATGTCAACATCACCGTTTTTTGCTCTTTCAAACTGATCGTATCTCTCACCTTTTGACAATCTTGAATTAATAATTGAAACTCTGTCACCAAACCTTCTTGTAAATCTCATTACAGTTTGGTATGTTAATGCAATCTCCGGTATTAAAACTATTACCGCTTTTCCTTTACTGATTGTATAGTCAATTAAATCTATATATACTTCTGTTTTTCCACTTCCAGTAATTCCATGGATTAAATGAATATTGGGCTTACTGTCATTTCTGAAATCCATAGTTTTTTTTATGTTTTCTGAAACCTGTCTTTGCTGTTCATTTAAAATAATATCATATGCTTTTTGCTCAATTTTTTTAACAGGATTTCTATAGCCTGTGTCAGTTTCTATTATAATATCTCCAAGCTGTTCCATTGCTTTTAATGTGCCTGCTGATATATTTAATTTATCCACAACCAGATTCTTTGATAATCTGTCTGTGTTACTTAATTCATTTAAAAGTCTGACTCTTGCTTTTGCGTTTTTCTTCGTATATGTCTGTATTTTTTCTTCTAACTGTTCCTTAGATAAATTAAGAACAATAGTTTTCTTCTCAATACCTCGTACTGTCTGTTTTACAGGTATTACTGTTTTTAGTGCCTGATTCATGGTTGAGCCATAGTTTTCCTTTATCCACCAGGCAAGTTTAATCAACTCTCCCTCAACTGATGTAGCATTTTCTACAACAGAATGAATTGGTTTCATTTTACTTACATCAAAGCCGGGGGTATCTGTTATTTCAATAACATATCCTGAAATAAGTCTGTTTCCTCTTCCAAAAGGAATCATTACGGCTGTTCCTACGGATATTTTATCTTCAAGTTCTTTAGGTATGATGTATCCGAAAGGACGGTCTAATTTTTCATGTGAAATATCAACTATTATATTTGCAAACATACAACCATCCTTTCATTATAAACATCTTTTTTATGGCTAATAAGTGAATTAGCCTTTATTTGTTTAATTCTACACTTCTTAAGCAGTTCACTAATAACATTGTAACTGTCATAGGGCCAACGCCTCCCGGAACAGGAGTAATTGCACTTGCAACCTGTGAAACCGAATCAAAATCCACATCTCCACATAACTTGCCATTCTCATCTCTGTCCATACCAACGTCAATTATTACAGCACCTTCTTTTACATAATCAGCTGTAACAAACTTAGCTTTTCCAATTGCAGCTATTAAAATATCTGCTCTCTTTGTTACTTCTTTTAAGTCTTTTGTTCTAGAATGAGCAATTGTAACTGTAGCATTTTCTTTTAACATTAACATTGACATTGGTTTACCAACAATGTTACTTCTGCCAATAACAACACATTCCTTGCCTGAAATTTCAACATCTGTTCTTTTTAGCATTTCAATGATACCTGCCGGTGTACATGGAAGAAATGTTTCTTCACCAATAACCATTTTACCAACATTTACAGGATGGAATCCATCAACATCCTTGTTGCTGTCAATTGCAAGTAAAACTTTGCTTTCGTCAATGTGCTTTGGAAGTGGCAACTGTACTAAAATACCATTTACTGCCTTGTCTTCATTTAAGTCATTAACTACTTTTAAAAGTTCTTCTTCTGTTGTTTCTTCAGGAAGTGCTAATGTTCTTGATGTAATGCCTACATATTCACATGCCTTTTCCTTATTTCTTACATAAACTGCTGATGCAGGGTCATTTCCAACTTTAACTACAGCTAACGTAATTTCAACTCCCTGCTTTTTGTATTCAGCTACTTTTTCTTTTAGTTCTTCTTTTATTTCTGCTGAAATAGCTTTTCCATCTATAATCTTTGCCATTTCTTCTCCTTTTTAGTTCTGTTTTATTATTTTGAGAATAAACAAATTAACGAAAGCACGCTTCCGCTGCTTCCAGCTCGTAGCGGTTCTATAAAGCTGCCTTCGTCACCTTTATGAACCGACGGCTTCCAAGCACTTTCTTATAATGTTGTTTATTCTCAAAATTTTCAAAACATACATTTTCTTATTTATTTAATCAACTCTGGAGTAATTCTAGAATAATCCCTGAATTTTTCCGTCGTCTGTTAAGTTGATTTCGTATGCTGCCGGTTTCTTTGATAATCCAGGCATTGTCATTACGTTGCCTGTAAGCGCAACTACAAAGCCTGCACCTGCTGAAATATATACGTCTCTTATGTTAATCTTGAATCCTGTAGGTCTTCCTAACTTACTTCTGTCATCTGATAATGAGAACTGAGTTTTGGCCATACATACAGGATAATCGCTGTATCCAAGTTTGTTTACGTTTGCAATTGCTTTTTCTGCTTCAGGTGAGTATGTAACTCCATCTGCGCCGTAAATTTCTTTTGCAATTGTTTCAATTTTTTCTTTAATTGGCATATCATCAGGATATAAAGGTGCATAGTTTGAAGGTTTTGTTTCTATTGTTTCCATAACCTTTTCTGCTAATGCGATTCCGCCTTCTCCACCTTTTGCCCAAACTTCTGCTAATGCGAATTCACATCCTCTTTCTTCACAGAAGTTCTTAATGTATTCATATTCTGCTTCTGTATCTGTAATAAACTGGTTTAATGTTACTACTACAGGCACACCGAATTTCTGTAAGTTTTCAATATGCTTTTCAAGGTTTACAATACCTTTTGCTAAAGCATCGAGATTTTCTTCTGACAAGTCTTCTTTTGCAACACCACCGTTATATTTAAGTGCTCTAACTGTTGCTACTAAAACTACACAATCAGGTTTTAAACCTGCTTTTCTACATTTGATGTCTAAGAACTTTTCTGCTCCAAGGTCAGCACCAAAACCTGCTTCTGTAATAACATAATCTGCCATCTTTAAAGCTGTTTTTGTTGCCTTAACTGAGTTACATCCATGAGCAATGTTTGCAAATGGACCACCATGTACTAATGCAGGTGTATGTTCCAAAGTCTGAATAAGGTTTGGTTTCATGGCATCCTTTAATAATACTGCCATTGAACCTACAGCCTTAACATCTTTTGCTGTAACAGGTTCTCCGTCATATGTATAAGCAACAATAATCTTTCCAAGTCTTTCTTTTAAGTCTGCATAATCTGTTGCCAAGCATAAAATAGCCATAATTTCTGATGCTACTGTAATTACAAAATGATCTTCTCTTACAACACCATCAACCTTACGTCCAAGACCTACAACAATGTTTCTTAATACTCTGTCGTTAATGTCCACACATCTCTTCCAAACAACCTGATTAGGATCAATGTTTAATTCATTACCCTGCTGAATTGAATTATCAAGCATTGCTGCTAAAAGGTTATTTGCTGATGTAATAGCATGAAAATCTCCTGTAAAGTGAAGGTTTAAATCTTCCATTGGTACAACCTGTGCATAACCGCCGCCTGCTGCACCACCCTTGATACCAAAACATGGTCCAAGCGAAGGCTCTCTTAATGCGATAACAGCTTTTTTATTTAATCTACCAAAAGCTTCTCCAAGTCCTACTGTTACTGTTGTCTTTCCTTCTCCTGCCGGTGTAGGGTTAATAGCTGTAACGAGGATTAATTTTCCATCTTTGTTATCTTTGATACTTTCATAGTATTCATTTGAGATTTTTGCCTTATATTTACCATATAATTCTAAATCATCTTCCTGTAATCCTACCCTCTGAGCTACCTCTTTAATTGGTAGCATTTCTGCTTCCTGTGCAATTTCAATGTCTGTTTTCATATGCCTTCCTTCTCCTTATAAAATATTTTCAAATTCTTCCATGGACATTATGACTTTTCTAGGTTTGTTAGTTTCTTCCTGACCAACTACGCCTGCATCATATAACTGTTCCATAATACGTGCTGCCCTGTTAAAGCCAACACGAAATTGTCTCTGTAACATACTTGTAGAACCTTTTTTCTTTTCAATACATAACCTACCGGCATCTGCAAATAAAGGATCTCTGCTACTGTTACCATTGCTCATTACTTCCTGATCTGTGGTTAATTTAGCATCAATTGATTCATCATATTCTGCCTCGCCACTGTTGTTTTTAATAAATTCTACTGTATCAAAAATTTCCTGGTCGGAAACATAAGCCCCCTGTAATCTGACAGGTTTAATATAACCTGCGGGATAAAATAACATATCACCATTTCCCAAAAGTTTTTCAGCTCCATTCATGTCAATAATTGTTCTTGAGTCTGTACCCGATGCAACTGTAAGGGCAACTCTCGATGGAATATTTGCCTTAATAAGACCTGTGATTACATCAACAGAAGGTCTCTGTGTAGCAATAACCATATGAATACCTGCTGCTCTTGCAAGCTGTGCCAATCTACATATAGCTTCTTCCACTTCTTTTGCCGCAACCATCATAAGGTCTGCCAACTCGTCAATAACAATCAAAATCTGTGGGAGCTTGTCTGCCTTTTCGCCTAAGTCATCTACCACATCGCCCCCTTCAACTTTTTTGTTGTAACTTCCAATATCTCTTGCTCCGGCTTTTGCAAACTTGTTGTATCTTGTTGTCATTTCGGCAACAGCCCAATTTAAAATACCTGCCGCCTTCTTAGGATCTGTAACAACATCATATAATAAATGAGGTATCTTGTTATAAACCTGAAATTCAACAACCTTTGGATCTATCACAATAAGTCTTACCTCCTCAGGCGTTGTTCTATACAATATACTCATTAATATTGAATTGGTAAATACTGATTTTCCCGAACCTGTTGTTCCGGCAATCAGCATATGTGGCATTTTTGCAATATCTGCCACGACTACTTTTCCTGCAATGTCTTTTCCTGCCGGGAAAGCAAGTTTTGACTTATGATTCTGTAACTCTTTTGACATCAAAAGTTCTTTTAAACATACCGAATCACGTCCTTCATTTGGAATCTCAATACCTACAGCAGCCTTTCCAGGAATTGGTGCTTCAATTCTTATGTCTGCCGCTGCCATGTTTAATTTAATATCGTCAGCTAAGCCTGTAATCTTGCTGACTTTTGTACCCATTTCAGGCTGTAACTCATATCTTGTAACAGAAGGTCCCTTACTAACATTTGTAACTTCCACTCTTACTCCAAAATTAGCCAAAACCTGTTTCAGTTTGTTAGCTGTTTCCATTAAGGATGCTCTTGTTACTTTGCTTGAACCATTCTCACTGTCTTTTAAAAGATTGTAACTTGGCTTTTTGTATTTCAATTTCTTCTTAACAGGGGAAATAATTTTTCCTTCTGAAGGGATTTTCTTATTTTCATCTGCCACCGTTTCTGTTTCTAAAGAATCTACGCTGTTCACAACTTCGTTTTCACCTGCGCCACTGCTTGCTGTTACATTATCATTAGCTGTGTTAGCAGTATCAGCCGCTCCTCCTGTAGAATTCATACCAAAAGGTTTTCTACTCATTGCTTTTTTGGCTTCCTCACTTACAATAATTCTTTCTTTTGGTGTAAATTCTCCGTCTGTTGCATGAGGATCATTTTCCACAACTCTGTTTTCTGCCTTCTTAGGAGTATTCTTTGCTTTTTCCTCGTAAGTGTAAACTGTGTCATCCTGAACAGGAACATCATCTAATACATCATCAATTCCTTCTATATGTATTTCATGTACTTCCTGACTATTATAATTATCTGCCAGTTCACTAAAGCCATCACCGTAACCATCAGGTAAAGAACTCTTAATACTAGGATTTTTTGCTACATTTTTCTTTTTAGAAGTTCTTCTATATGGTTCTTTTACAGCTTCTACTCTATCCTTTGGAACTAAATCATCCTGATTATTAATATCAATATTAGTCAGACTTTCTCCAAAGGTTGCAGAATCATTTTCATTAACAGCTTCTGCTGCCGCCTGATTACTTACCATATTGCTATCAGCAATTGGTTCATCACCTAATCTTGTATTTCCAAAATCTACACCTATTGCTCTTTGTTTTCTATACTGTCTTTCTATCTCACGCTGTCTGTCTTTTTCTTCTTTTTTTCGCTGTTTCTTTGTGGCAGCAATTTCACGTCTAACCTCTGCATCTTTGGCAGCATTTTCATATACATCCATACCTCTGTTTCTTATGGCTGCCATAAAAGATTTTTCCGTTAAAATAACAATTGAAATAATTAAAATTGCTAAAGACACAATATATGCACCTGTAAGTCCTAATAAAGAATGTAGAACCTTACCTAATATGCCACCTAGAATTCCGCCGCTAAAATTATTATTAGCAGATTCACGATAAATAGATATATTAGACTGATTACTGCCTCCGTAACTTATCAGATGAAATAATAAGCAAAAATCAATATATGCAATGGCACCTGTTATTAACTTACTTACGATTCCTGAATTCATTTCGTTAAAAACGATGATACCTACAAATATAACTAATACGATGGGGAAAATATATCCCATCCATCCAAAAATTCCAAGCATAACAGAACTAAGTCTCTCGCCTATAATTCCGCATACACCAAAATTGCTAAGGAAAAGAACTAACGCAACTGCAACCGCAATCCACAAATCAACTTCTTTTACAACTTTTTTGTGAGTTATTGCTTTTTGTGCATTTCTCTTTCTTGTTTCCGATGCCTTACCGGCTCTTGATGTGCTTTTGGCATTGCTTCTACTTTTTGTTGTAGAAGTAGTCTTTTTCTTTGTATTTGATTTTTTGCCTCCACTTTTACTTTTTGTATTGGCCACTTTGCACCTCTTCTTTATATACTAAAACTAATTATACTTACACATAATCCTTTATATTTTACTATTAATCATACTTTTATTCAAGATGCCTATTTATTACCTTTCATATTTTCTTATTTTTCTAAACATTTTTATCTTTTTCACTTATAAGTTGGTAAAGTTTGCCTATAGCATCTTTAAGACCGCCGATTTCATTTATTATTCCTTCGTCTACAGCCTGTTTTCCCACAAGAATACTTCCTACATCTTTTGTTAAAACTTCAGTTTCTGTCATTAATTCCATAAACCGTTCTTCTTTTATTTTGCTGTGAGTAATTACAAAATGATTAATACGCTGTTGTATTTTCTTAAAATATTCATAAGTCTGTGGAACGCCAATAAACATGCCGTTCATTCTAACCGGATGAATGACCATAGTACCTGTTTCTACTATATAAGAATAATCTGACGCCACAGCCAAAGGCACGCCTATTGAATGACTACCACCCAAAACTAAAGAAACTGTAGGTTTACTTAAACTTGCTATCATTTCTGCTATGGCAAGTCCACATTCCACATCTCCGCCTACTGTGTTTAACACAACAAGCAAGCCGTCTATTTCTTTGTCATCTTCAATACAGGCAAGTTTCGGTATAACATGTTCATATTTAGTTGCCTTTGTATTTTGTGACACATTTTCATGGCCTTCAATTTCACCTATAATACATAACAGATGTATTTTTTTATCCCTGTTATTATTTTCTAAATCGGTCTGTCCATATTCTTTGATTTCATCCATTTGTTGCACCTCCAATATTTTTCTTATATTATTGTGCAACTTTTTCAAAAAAATATAAGGTTAACAACAAATACTGTTATTAACCTTACTTAATAATGCTTTTATTATTTATTATAATCGTATTAACGGATATTCTTAATTTGTTCATAAGGCAAAGGACCACCAAACAAATCAATTGCACTGCCTATTGTAAAATCCATTCTGCCGTTAGAAATTTCTCTGAACTTTTGGATTTGTTCCATTGTTCCAATTCCGCCTGCGTATGTTATTGGGATTTCTGTAAAGTCAGCCAGCAATCTCACCAACTCTTCTTCCATACCACCTGATTTTCCTTCTACATCTACGCCATGAATTAGAAACTCATCACAATACACTGACAATTTTTTCAAAGTTTCCAAATTCACTTTTTCATCAGTGAATTTCTGCCATCTGTCAGTAACTATATAATATTGTCCATCTTTTTTTCTACAACTAAGATCTAAAACAATATGTTCTTTTCTAACAGCTTTTACAAGGCTTTTGAGATTTCCATAATTAACCTTTCCGTCCTTAAAAACAAAGGATGTTACAATTACGTGAGTGGCACCTGCTTTTATGTAATCATCTGCATTAATTGCCGTAACTCCTCCCCCTATCTGCATTCCATTAGGGTAAGCTTTAAGGGCAGACATTGCCTGTTTCTTAGATTCCTTAAAAAACTCTGAACCACCTGCATTTAAAATAATAATATGGCCACCTGTTAAATTGTCCTTCTTATATAATTGTGCAAAATCTTCAGCGTTTTTTTCAGACACAAAGTTTTCTTCTGCCTGATTTCCTTTATCTTTAAGACTACCGCCTACTAACTGTTTTACTTTTCCATTATGAATGTCAATGCATGGTCTAAATTTCATTTTACTCCTCGCTTGTTTTTACATTAAATTATGCATATTATTCTTTCAGTTAATTCATTATTTTAATCTATTCTGCAATATTTTCTAATTATATTACTGATTAAGTGCCTGTTCTAAGTCTGCAATAATATCTTCTGCGTCTTCAATTCCTACTGAGAATCTAATCAAATCAGGCTGTACTCCTGCTTCAATTAACTGTTCATCTGTCATCTGTCTGTGAGTATGACTTGCAGGATGAAGTACACATGATCTTGCATCTGCCACATGAGTTACAATTGCAATAAACTTTAAGCTATCCATAAATTTAATAGACGCTTCACGACCACCTTTTATACCAAATGTTAAAACACCACAAGTTCCATTTGGCATGTATTTCTTAGCCCTCTCATAATATTTATCACCTTCAAGTCCCGGATAATTTACCCAGGCAACCTTGTCATTCTCACTAAGCCATTTTGCAACTTTATATGCATTCTCGCAATGTTTAGGCATTCTTAAATGTAAAGTTTCAAGTCCTACATTTAATAAAAACGAATTCTGTGGTGAAGGTATTGAACCTAAATCTCTCATAACCTGAGCTGTTGCTTTTGTTATATAACCGGCTTTTCCGAATTTTTCTGAATAAACTATTCCATGGTAAGAATCATCCGGCTGTGTCATTCCCGGAAATTTATCCCCATGTGCCTGCCAGTCAAAATTTCCACTGTCAACAATTGCTCCACCTACTGCCATTGCATGACCATCCATATATTTTGTTGTTGAATGAGTAACAATATCCACTCCGTACTCAAAAGGTCTACAGTTAATTGGTGTAGGGAATGTGTTATCAACAATAAGAGGAACTCCATGGCTGTGAGCTGCCTTACTGAACTTTTCAAAATCTAAAACTACTAAAGACGGATTAGAAATTGACTCACCAAACACGCACTTTGTATTAGGTTTAAATTCTTTATCCAAGTCTTCAGGTGTAATTTCCGGATCCACAAAAGTTACATCAATGCCCATCTTCTTCATTGTAACACCAAATAAATTAAATGTTCCGCCATAAACATTAGATGAACATATTAAATGGTCTCCTGCCTCACAAATATTAAACACTGCATAGAAATTTGCTGCCTGTCCTGAGGATGTAAGCATCGCTGCAGCACCACCTTCTAAATCACAAATTTTCTGTGCCACTGCATCATTTGTTGGATTCTGAAGTCTTGTGTAAAAATATCCACTATCCTCTAAATCGAATAATCTTCCCATCTGGTCTGATGTATCATACTTAAATGTTGTACTCTGATAAATAGGTAAAACTCTTGGTTCTCCCTTTTTAGGTTTCCACCCCCCCTGCACACAAATTGTTCCTTTGTTGTTCTCCATAATAAACATACTCCTTTTCTCTTATTGTGGTTTGTAGTCTTTTAAACAAATATGACTGATAACACAGCTTATGCAAAATAATACTGCTATTACAATTGTGGACACTAAAAAAAATGTCTTATTCATAATAGGTATTACAAAAACTGATATAAAAAACAGTACAAACAATACTGTTGTTATCTTGTTAAATATTTTTCCAATTTTAATTTTCTTCTCTTCTGTCATATTGAATCCTTTATTTAAATACTTTTATTTCTAGTAACTTAAATATTATAAATCATAATTCCTACAAATCATAGTGTTTTTGTACATTTTTTAATATAGAAAAACCAGCTTTTAAGCCTATAGCTTAGAAGCCGGTTTTCTATCTCTAAAATATATTATTTAGCATCTTTGATTGAGAAACTCATTCTTCCCATCTTGTCTTTTCCAAGGCATTTAACTTTTACCTTGTCACCAAGTGTTAAGTAATCTTCTACATGTTCAACTCTTTCTTTTGCAATCTTTGAAATGTGAACCATACCTTCTTTTCCTGGAGCAAATTCAACGAAAGCACCAAATTCTTTAATGCTTACAACTGTTCCTTCAAGAATCATTCCTTCTTCAAAATCACTTACAATTGTTTCAATGTATTTTAATGCTTTATTAATCATGTCTCTGTCAACACCACAAACTGAAACCATTCCTTCATCTGTAATGTCAATCTTAACGCCTGTTTCTTCAATAATGGCATTAATAACTTTACCACTCTTACCTACTACATCTCCAATCTTATCAGGGTTAATCTGAATTGTTTCAATCTTTGGAGCATAAGCATTAACTTCCTTACGTGGTTCAGCAATTGCTGGTTTCATACAATTATCCATAATGAATAATCTTGCTTCTCTTGTTCTTGCAATAGCACCTTCAACGATTTCTCTTGTAAGACCATGGATCTTAATATCCATCTGAATAGCTGTAATACCTTCTGTTGTACCTGTTACCTTAAAGTCCATATCACCGAAGAAATCTTCAAGTCCCTGAATATCTGTAAGTAATACATAATCATCATCTGTATCACCTGTAACAAGACCACATGAAATACCTGCTACCATAGCCTTAATTGGAACACCTGCTGCCATTAATGACATACATGATGAACATGTTGAAGCCATTGATGTAGAACCGTTTGACTCAAATGTTTCTGAAACAGTTCTAATAGCATATGGAAATTCCTCTTCACTTGGAAGTACAGGCATAAGAGCCTTTTCTGCTAAAGCACCATGTCCAATTTCTCTACGTCCAGGTCCTCTTGATGGTTTTGTTTCACCAACTGAGTATGAAGGGAAATTATAATGATGCATGTATCTCTTAGTTTTTACATTTTCATCTAATCCGTCAATTCTCTGTGCTTCTGATAACGGAGCTAATGTACATACGTTACAAATCTGAGTTTGTCCTCTTGTAAACATAGCTGAACCATGTACTCTTGGCACAATGTCTGTTTCTGCTGCAAGAGGTCTAATCTGATTTAATGCTCTTCCATCAGGTCGCTTGTGATCTTTTAAAATCATCTTACGAACTGTTTTCTTCTGATACTGATAAATAGCTTCCCCTAATACAGCAAGCCACTCTTCATTTTCAGCAAAAGCTTCTTCTAACTTTTCTGTAATCTGACGAATGTTTTCTTCTCTTGTCTGCTTGTCATCTGTGAAAACTGCAACTTCCATATCTTCAGGAGGTACAATTTCCTTAATTGCTGCAAACAATTCTTCAGGTATAGCACAACTTTCGTATGTGTGTTTTTCCTTACCTACTTCTGCAACAATCTTATCAATAAATTCGATAATTGTCTGGTTAATGTCATGAGCCATGTAAATAGCTTCAATCATCTTAGCTTCTGGAATAATGTTAGCGCCTGCTTCAATCATAATAACTTTCTGTCTTGTTGAAGCAACTGTAAGCTGTAAATCACCGTTATCCCAATCTGCCTGACTTGGGTTTACAATAAATTCACCATCAACTAAACCGATCTGTGTCATTGCACATGGTCCGTCAAATGGAATATCTGAAATACATGTTGAAATAGCTGAACCTAACATTGCAACTAATTCAGGTCTGCATTCAGGATCAACTGACATTACTAAGTTGTTAAGAGAAACATCGTTTCTGTAATCCTTTGGGAATAAAGGTCTCATAGGACGGTCAATAACACGTGCTGTAAGAACTGAGTTCTCTGAAGCCTTTCCTTCTCTTTTATTAAATCCACCAGGGATTTTTCCTACTGAATACATCTTTTCTTCAAACTCTACTGATAATGGGAAGAAATCCACACCATCTCTAGGTTTGTCAGATGCTGTAGCTGTTGACAATACTGTTGTGTCACCATAGTGCATAAAAGCCGCACCATTTGCCTGAGCAGCAACTCTTCCTACATCTACTGTAAGAGTTCTGCCACCAAGTTCCATACTAAAACTCTTGTACATAATCTTCTTTCGTTACTTATTTATATAGTAACTTCTCCTTATATTTATTTTTCATTTGCAGAAGAATCCGAAACTACTGTAAAAACCGGTAAAAATTACTGCCCTTTACAGTGGCTTCGGCTTGGTTCTTCTGCCAAGCTTTGGTAAACAACCATAAGCCTTTTAATTATAATTGATATATAAAAAAAAAGCAAGGGAGGAACATATCCTCTCTTGCTTCTACTTCATAATTAGTAAATTATTTACGAATTCCTAATTTTTCAATTAAAGCTCTGTATTCGTTTACATCGTTTTCCTTGATGTAATCAAGTAAACCACGTCTCTTACCTACCATCTTAAGAAGACCTCTTCTTGAATGATGATCCTTCTGGTTTACCTTTAAATGTTCTGTTAAATCCTTAATTCTGTAAGTTAAGATTGCAACCTGAACTGCTGGTGAACCTGTGTCTGTAGGTGTCTTACCGTATTCTGCTGTAAGCTGAGCTTTTGTTTCCTTTGAAATCATGTTTCAAATCCTCCTTAATATTTTTATATATCCCCATACACTTAAGCAATGGTCGGAGTATCCGCAAACTTAGTGTAGGTTAAACATACTTTGGTAGTATACTATATAAAACTACTGTTGTCTAGTCCAAATTTCTTTGATTCATATCTAAATACATGTTCTTTTATGATGGATACGAAACTTCATTGATTCCTATACTGGAAATACTATACCCGTCAAAAGGACTGTTTTCATTTGGTACAACAATTAGTTTTACTTTTTTAATACCTTTGTTTGTATCTGTTGACACACTTGTCCATTCAAAATCAAATGTTATCTGATAACTCTTGTCATCTAACTGTTTTTCTACAATATTTTTCTGTTGCCATTCAAAAGCATATGGCGATGATGAATTTTGCAAATCAAGTCCGTCAGGAAAACTACTGCATTTTAATCTTTGCCCTGTAAGTTGCTCAGCTGCATCTTCCACTTGTGTATTGCTCCAAACCGTACCATACTGATTAACTAAATCTTCAAATCCCTGATACCAACTATTGCATATCAAAGCGTTTGTGAATTTTTGCCAAAACTTATCATTTGGTTCTTTAGGCAGGTTGTTATATGACAAATCATAAATCACCATCATATTGACTGCACTTTTTAAATTATCACACTTTTCATAATTCATAGGTGGCAATGTTTCTTTCTGGGTTGTAATTTCTTCTGTTGTGGTTTCCTCTATGGTACTCTCTTCACCACCTTGAAACAATTCTCCAATTTCTGATGCATCTTTAGATGTATCAAAAACATCTTTTTCATTGTTACCACATCCTACTGCCAGTAAAGATACTGCCATTACCCCTAATAACAGTATGTACTTCCAATTCTTCATCCTTTTACCTCACGTATTTTTATTTTATCCCTTACTTTGTTTCATTTTTCACAAAACATTTGTCGCTATCACTTTCATATACACTATAATAATACTTTTAGCAAAACCTGTCTATTGATAACTGTCTGTATCTGAATATTCTTTGCTCTTAAGGGTTACAGTATGACCCTGCACAGTTAAATAATAATCACTACTTTCTTTTTCTCCCATAGTTTTACTTCCCTGAAAAACTACATCTTCGCCATTATATTTTTTATTTATGTAATCTACTACAATCTCTGTATCAACATCTTCCCCTTCAAACTGATATTCTATTTGATACAATTTGTCATCACCTGTAAAAGAAAACTGAACTTCAGCTGCAATATCTTTATCATCGATTTTTAAGGCCACAAAAGGTGCATATCCCAAATAATGATCTGATTCATTATATAAATTATCTAATTTAACTTTTGAAGCAACCTCACTTTTTGACATTCCAAATTCTACTCCCTGCATGAAAATGTCTTCATTGCCGAAAAAATGTATAATCATAAATCCAATCAGCACTGCCAAAATTATTCCTGCTGCTCCCAAAACAATTTTATTGTTTAGTAATCCTCTGCTTGTAGTATTCTGCTGATTTTGAACTGGTTGTTTCCTTTGAACAGCCTCCGCGCTTACGATAACGTTTCCACAATAACTACAATATTTACTGCTATCAGGAATCATTTTTCCACACTTATTACAAAACATAATTTTTTCTATGGTACTAAGGCACCACTTTCCTCCTTTATTTTTTTAGTATTATACATCTGCCTTATTCCATTTTTGTTCAGGTTTATATACAAAAAAGGAACCCTTACGGTTCCTTCAACTATTGCTAATTTTTAATTCCTTTGCATACCAGAATATCACGCTCTATTTGAGCCTTCAATTCCTGTACATTTGCAAATGTTTTTTCAGGTCTTACAAAATCATAAAACTCAACCTGTACTATTTCATTATAAATGTAATCTTCATATTCCAAAATATGAGTTTCAACTTTTATTTGTGTACCTGTTTCCACTGTAGGATTTACGCCAATGTTTGTAATGGCATTAAATCTTTTGTCAGCCACTTTCAGAACTGTTTTGTACACTCCATTTGGTGGCAAAAGTTTGGTCTTTTCAGGAATAATATTCGCTGTAGGAAGTCCTAATGTTCTTCCCAGTTTTTTTCCTTCCAAAACCTTTCCTATAATACTGTAGGGATGATCAAGCATCTCATTTACTTCTGTCATTTTACCCTGAGTTATTTTTTCTCTTATTGCTGTACTGCTAATATCTTTGTTTTGATATTGCTCCTTTGTTACAACAACAAGACTATACCCATATTTTTTTTGATTTTCTTTTAGAAAATTTACATCTCCTGACGCTTTAGTTCCAAAATGAAAATCCGTTCCACATACAATAGTTGTGGCTCCTATCTTTTCTTTTAAAATCTTTGACACAAACTCATCAGGTGTCAGTGCCAAAAATTCTTTTTTCATAGGCATCTTCATGTACACATCAATGCCCTGGATATCACAAAGCATCTGCTTTTCGGATTCTGTTACGATTGTTTTGTTGGCGTTGTCATCTAAAAAAGCCTTTGGAGATGTTTCAAATGTAAGCACAACTTTTTGTCTTCCATTTGCATTTTCTCTTAATTGTTCAAACAATTTTTCATGACCTTTATGTATTCCGTCAAACTTTCCAATTGTAACTATTGTATTATTTAATTTTACATTGTCATCTATTGATATACACTGCATATTATCTCCTGTCATATCAAAGTTCTTTAAGCTTATTAAACCGACTTTTATACCAAAAGTATATTAACCGGCTTACTTTTATGCCAAAAACATCTTGATTGGCTTATATATCTGCTTTTCTGCTATAAACATATACAAACCAACAAACTTGCCATCATGAGTATACACCCTTACTGTCTGACCATCTTCATGGTTCATTTTTAGAAGAGTATTTCTGGATGTGAAAATATTTCCATTGTATACCAGTCTTTCTGCATCTTCCAAAACCATACATTTTGAATAGCTGTCAAGCATTTCATCTACAGGTGTAATATATTCTTTTAAAGTATCATCATCTCTAAACTGCTCTATCTGACTAAGAGTTATGGAATCTTCAACCTTAAATCTATCTACCTTGCTTCTGATAAGATGTTCCATACATCCGCCTACACCCAAATCTTTTCCAATATCATGGCACAATGTTCTAATATATGTACCCTTTGAGCATGTCACATGCATATCTACTCTTGGCAAATCAATGTTTGTCACTGTTATGTCTATTATTTTACAATGTCTTGGAGGACGTTCAATTGTCTCTCCTTTTCTTGCAAGATTGTACAATTTTTCCCCGCCTATTTTTATAGCTGAAAACATAGGGGGAATCTGCTCATAATCTCCAATATAACTTTTAACTGTTTTGAATACTTCATCTTCAGTTAATTTATCAAGCTGTTCTTTTGAAGCCTGATTTACTACCTGACCTGTAGTATCCTGTGTATCAGTTTCTGTTCCAAGCAGTAATGTTGCTTCGTATGTTTTATCTTTTTCAGACAAAATATCGCACAACTTTGTAGCCTTTCCAAGGCAAACCGGAAGCACCCCTACTGCATTTGGATCCAGAGTTCCCATATGTCCAATCTTTTTCTGTTTAAGTATACCTCGAAGCTTTGCAACCACATCATGTGATGTATACCCCGGCTCCTTATATACATTTATCACTCCACTAATCATAGTTTATTCTATTTATTCCTTTTTAAGTTTTATTAAATCTGCTCTTTTATTTTATCAAGAACTGTAGTTATTGCATTTTCAAGATTTGCTTCAATATCAAATCCGGCAGCTCTTACATGACCTCCGCCACCAAATGATACTGCTATTTCACTAACATCAACATATTTTTTTGAACGCAAACTTACTTTAAATTTATTTTCATCTAACTGATAAATAAACATGGCAACTTCTACTCCATCCACATTTCTGATGGCTGATATAACAATATCCAAATCACCGGTTGTTACACCGTATTTTTCCATCATCTCTGTAGTACAGTAACCATATATGCATTTGCCATCCATAACCAGCTTTGTATTTGCCTGAATCTGGGATGTAATCATCATCTGAGCATATGTTTTTCTGTAATATGTTTCTTCTAAAATTTCATTTACATCTACACCATGTTCAATCATACTTGCTGCAATACGCATAGTCTTTGGCGATGTTGACTGAAATCTGAAAACGCCTGAATCATGGGCTATTCCCATATATAAAGGTTCAGCAACTGATTTGTCAATCATGTCATCTTCCAACAAATCATACAATACCTCGCTTGCTGAACTTGCATCAGGTAAAATATAGTTATAATCTGCATATCCTGAATTACTTTTGTGATGATCAACACAGGCTGTTCTTTTTGCATTTGCAAAAAATGGCAAATTCTGCCCCAATCTGTCAAGGCTTGCAGTATCAAGAGATATAAACAAATCAAATACTGTTCCATCATAACCATTTGTATCTATACAGTCTGCATTTTTAATAATGCTAAACTTGCTGTCTACGCTTTCCAAATACACATGTACATCCAAATCTTCTCTGTTTTTTTCAAGATAATTATACAATGCCATACATGAGCCTACACAGTCACCATCAGGTCTGATATGTCCTGCAATACCAATTGTTTTTGCATCACCAATAATTTCATTAATCTTCATAAAACTACCTTATTTACCTTCATTAATTTCTTTTATAAGTTTATCCATCTTCATACCATACTCAATAGATTCATCCATAATAAATCTAATTTCAGGTGTATTTCTAAGATTGACTGTTCTTGCAAGCTCGCGGCGTATAAATCCTGCAGCACTTTTAAGTCCTGCCATTGTATCAGCCTTTGCCTGTTCATCACCAAGAACACTTATAAACGCCTTACATGTCTTTAAGTCAGGTGCAACTTCCACTGCCGTAACAGTAGTCATAATACCAATACGTGGGTCTTTCAACTCACGTATGATATTACTAAGTTCACGCTGGACTTCACCATTTATTCTTGTATTTTTAATACTGTTTTTTCTCATAATTATTCCAACTTTCTTTATACAAAAGACTGTTATGCATTATTACGTAATATCCATTCCTCATAAAATAAGTTAAACAAATTTATTTAAACTTATTTATGTCAGACCTTAAGTCTTATCTTGGAACCTCTACCATAATGTATGCCTCAACCTGATCTCCTTCGCTAATTTCATTAAAGCCATCAAATACAAGACCGCACTCATATCCTGCTTTAACTTCCTTAACGTCATCTTTGTATCTCTTAAGAGAAGCAACAGGTCCTTCAAAAATCTGTTTTCCTTCTCTTGTAATTCTTGCAGAGCATCCTCTTTGCATGAATCCATCAAGAACATAAGATCCACCAATATTTCCAACACCTGAAGCCTTGAATATCTGACGAATTTCTGCATGACCAATAACTTTTTCTTCATAAATTGGCTCAAGCATACCCTTCATGGCTCTTTCAATGTCTTCAATAGCATTGTAAATTACAGAGTAAAGTCTTAAATCAACCTTTTCATTGTTTGCTGTAATTTCAGCCTGTGTATCAGGTTTTACGTTAAATCCTAAAATAATTGCATTTGATGTAGATGCTAAAATAACGTCTGATTCGTTAATTGCACCAACACCACCATGGATAATCTTAACTTCAACTTCATCATTTGAAAGTTTAAGTAAGCTCTGCTTAACTGCTTCAACTGAACCCTGAACGTCAGCCTTAACGATAATGTTAAGTTCTTTTAATTCACCGGCTTCAATCTGTGAGTTAAGATCATCAAGAGAAATTCTAAATTTATTAGATTCCATAAGTTTTGCCTTGCTGTCTTCAACGAATGTGTTAGCAAAGTCTTTTGCTTCTGAAGCTGTTTCTGTTGAAACGAAAACTTCACCTGCGTTTGGAACTCCGCTAAGACCTAAAATTTCAACAGGTGTCGAAGGACCGGCAGTCTTAATTCTATTTCCCTTATCATCTGTCATGGCTCTAACTTTACCATGGTTAGCTCCTGCTGCAATATGTGCACCTACTTTTAAAGTACCTTTCTGTACTAAAACTGTAGCTACAGGACCTTTACCTTTGTCAAGTTTTGCTTCAATAACAATACCTCTTGCCTGACGGTTTGGATTAGCCTTTAATTCTAATACGTCAGCCTGTAAAAGTACCATTTCAAGAAGATCGTCAATACCTTCTCTTGTGTGAGCTGAAACAGGAACCATTTCCACGTCTCCGCCCCAGTCAGATGCTAATAATCCATGTTCAGCAAGTCCCTGCTTAACTCTCTCGATATTTGCACCCGGCTTATCAATCTTGTTAATTGCAACAATTATTTCAATTCCTGCAGCCTTAGCATGGTTAATAGCTTCTACAGTCTGTGGCATAACACCATCATCAGCAGCTACAACTAAGATTGCAATATCTGTAGACTGTGCGCCACGCATACGCATTGATGTAAATGCTTCATGTCCCGGTGTATCAAGGAATGTAATTGTCTGGTCATTAATTTTTACAACTGAAGCACCAATATGCTGTGTAATACCACCTGCTTCACCTGAAATTACATTTGTTTCTCTAATTGCATCAAGAAGTGATGTTTTACCATGGTCTACGTGTCCCATAACACAAACTACAGGTGGACGTTTAACCATAAGTGATTCATCTTCTTCATCTTCTTTAAGAAGTTCTTCAATCATGTCTACTTTTTCTTCTTTTTCGCACATGATGTCATATCCTAAAGCGATTTCTTCTGCACTGTCAAAATCAATTTCTGTGTTAACAGTAACCATCTTTCCTTCTAAGAATAACTTCTTAATAAGTGTTGATGCTGTCATCTTCATCTTTTCTGCTAACTCGCCAATTGTAATAGCTTCAGGAACCTGAATAATCTTAATTTCTTCTTTCTTTTCTTCCTTCTTCTTTGGCTTTTCTAATGTAGGTTTAGAGAAATCACCCTTCTTGCCATTCTTACCTCTTCTGCCATCTTCGTAATTTTTCTTATTACGTTCCTGTCTATCCTGGCGGATTTTGTTTTCTCTATTCTTTCTGTTCTTATCCTGAATTGGTTCTGATGGGGCATCATTTCTGTCATTTCTTCTAAAGCCGCCTCTATCATTGTTTGGTCTGTTGCCATTATTTCCGTTTCTGAAATTGCCTCTTTCATTGTTTCTGTTTCCGTTGTTGTTTCTGTTGTCATTTCTGCCATTTCCGTTACGGTCTTTGTTGAAATTACGGTTGTCTTTACGATTTCCATTGTTTCTGTCGTTATTTCTGTCATTGTTTCTATCGTTGTTATATCTTCCGTTATTTCTGTTGCTATTTCTATTGTTGTTTCTGTTATCGTTTCTGTTGTTATTTCTATTATCGTTTCTATCGTTATTTCTATTGTCGTTTGAACGATTATCTCTCTGCTGTCTGTTGTTGTTTACCTGTCTGTTATTATTGTTTTCCTTAGGCTGTTGTTTATTATCAGCCGGTTTTGTTTCTCTCTGTGCCATTTTTTCCGTAGTATTTACCTCTTGAATTTTATTTTCTTTGTTTTCCACCTCTTTTACAGGTTCCTTTACAGGTTCCTTTACCACTTCTTTTGCCACTTCTTTTACTTCTACAGGTTTCTTTTCTTCTGCCTTAGGAGTAGTTTCTTTAGCCTGAACAGTTGTATCTTTTGGAGCTGTCTTTTCTTCAACTGCCTTTTCAACTGTTTCGTTAGGCTTAACATTTTCCTTTACTTCTTCTTTTACTTCAGAAGAATGTTTCGAACGATGTTTATGCTCTCCATCACTACTATGTCTACGTCTTCTTCTTTCACCTGTCTTAACAACACCTTTGCTTGTAATTAAAACTCTAGGTTTTGCCTTTTCTTCTTTTTTATTTTCAGATTTTGCTGAAGGGAACTTCTTTTTCACAATTTCAATTGAAGCTTCGTCAATTGAACTTTGAGCTTTTACATCAATTCCTTTTTCTCCAAGCACTTCTATAATGTCTGAACTTTTTATATCTAATTCTTTGGCCAATTCATGTACTCTCATCTTTGACATATACTACCTCCGTCTAACTTTCTAACAATCTGTTGATGGTTTCACTAAATCCTCTGTCCGTTATGGCTATTGACGCACGACTGTCATTTCCAGTTGCCTCGCCTAATTCCTGCTTACTTCCGTAAACAAAACATGGAATCTTATAATATTTGCACTTGTTAAAAAACAGTTTCTTTGTATTATCTGAAGCTTCCTCTGAGACAATAACCAACCATGCCTTCTTTTGTTTTACCGCTTTTTCTACAGAAAACTCACCTGCAACAGTTTTTCCAGCCCTGGTTGCCAAGCCTATCATTGAAAAAACTTTATTCATTTGTATCTCCTAACTGTTCTTTTAATTTTTCAAAAATTTCACTGTCAACGGATACCTTTAATGTTTTTTCCAAAGCTTTTGTTTTCATGGCTTTTTCCAAACAATGCACATCTTCACATATATATGCACCTCTACCGTTTTGTTTTCCTGTTAAGTCAACAAAAACGTTGTTTTCCTTGTCTCTAACAATTCTTATTAGCTCTTTTTTTTCCTTTGACTGTCTGCAACCAATACATGTTCGCATTGGTATTTTTCTATTCTGCCCCATGCCATAATCTCCTATGTTCTAATTGAATCCATCAGTTACTATTCTTCTGTTGATTCCTCTGATGCTTCTTCTACTGAATCAGCTTCTTCGCTTTCTTCATCATATTCATCATCGTAATATTCTCCGTCGTAGTATTCGTCATCGTAATACTCTCCATCATAATATTCGTCATCATCATAATAATCATCTTCATCGAAAACATACTGAATGCCTTCTTCTTTTGCCTGTGACTCACTCTTAATATCAATCTTAAAACCTGTAAGCTTAGCTGCAAGTCTTGCATTCTGTCCTTCTTTACCAATTGCTAATGATAACTGTAAATCAGGAACTACAACTAAAGCTTCCTTATTATCAGGATCTGCTAAAACTGCAATAACTTTTGATGGGCTTAATGCATTTTCAATTAAGATAGCTGGGTTTTCACTCCAGTTAATGATATCGATTTTTTCATCCTGTAATTCTTCAACTACTGCATTTACTCTTGCGCCGTTAATACCTACACAAGCTCCAACAGGATCAACTGCTTCATTATTTGACCAAACAGCCATCTTTGTTCTTGAACCTGCTTCTCTTGCAATGCTCTTAATTTCAACTGTTCCGTCCTGAATTTCTGTTACTTCCTGTTCGAATAATCTCTTAACAAGTCCCGGATGAGTTCTTGAAACATTAATTCTAGGTCCTCTACCATTATCTTTTACTTCAGTAATATATAATTTAATTTTATCATTTGGTCTAAAGTATTCTCCCTTAGACTGTTCTTTTTCCATTAATACAGTATCGATTTTTCCAATGTTTACGCTAATGTTCTTTCCGTTAATTCTCTGAACTGTACCTGTAATAATATCATCCTGCTTTTCATAATATTCTTCATAGAGACTCTTTCTTTCTTCTTCTCTAATCTTCTGTAAAATACCATTCTTAGCACTCTGTGTAGCAATACGACCAAAATCCTTTGACTGAATTTCTACATTAACTGAATCTCCAATGTCGTATGATGCCTTAATATTTCTTGCATCTTCCAATGAGATTTCACATACAGGATCCATAACTTCTTCAACTACTTCTTTCTGAGAATAAATATGGAAATCACCTGTTTCTCTATCCATTGTTACTGCTACGTTATCTGCCTTATTAAAGTTGTTCTTGTAAGCAACTACCAAGTTACTTTCAATGGCTTCAAATAAAGACTCCTTGCTAATACCTTTTTCCTTTTCCAACACGTCTAATGCTGCAATTAATTCATTGTTCATCTTTCCAATATCCTCCTAAAAATCAATAGTTAATCTAACAAGTGAAACATTCACTCTATCAAGAGCAATCTCACTTCCATCTTCATCTTCTATAGTAATTGTATCTTTGTCATAAGATTTCAATAAACCTACATACTGTTTGTTTCCGTTAAGGCTTCTATATAAATGTACTTCAATTTCCTCGCCAATACTTCTGTCAAAATCTCTGTCTTTTTTCAGTGGGCGACCAAGTCCTGGTGAGCTTACTTCTAATATGTAAGCATCGCTAATAAAGTCTTCTTCGTCAAGTAAATCACTTAACTTACGGCTTACGCCTTCTAAATCATTAATTGTGATTCCACCCGGCTTATCAATAAAAGCTCTTAAATACCAGTTGCTTCCTTCTTTAACATATTCCACATCTACCATTTCATACCCTTTTTCTTCAACAATGGGTAACAGTAGTGCTTCTGTCTTTGCTTCGTATTCTTCTTTTCTAGACACCTTAACCTCCTTATTTGACTTTGCTGTGTTTGTTAGTATCTTTTATTATAAAGAACATTTTCTAATGTTCTTTGAAAAATTTAACTACATAACAAAGAGCGAACCTTTGCGGTTCGCTCCTTCTACGCTAGTCAATATTCACTACATAGTATACGACGTTATTATTTTCCTGTCAACCCCTGTAAAAATCGTAACTTTCATTGTAAAATTCATCTGCAACTTTCAGCTGCCTTCATTGATTCCAACTTTTATATCTGTCAAAATTATAATATTTATTCTTCACTTTAATATTGTGCAATCTTATCTGACTACTATCTTACATTTTCAAAAATATCTATTTTTGTATGTTTGATAAACTGCTCATAAAATTTTAACCCTAATACCGGAAAGAATTTTGAAGTAAAGTTCATAAACTTTGCATCTTTTCCTACTATTATTCTATTTTTCTGTTTTATTATCTTTTTTATAATCTTTGCAGCAACTTTATCAACATTATTTGCAATAAATTTCATCAGCTTGCTTTCTGTCTTGTAATACTGACTTCTAAATATGTCTGTCATTATAAATCCCGGACACACATATCCTATGTACATTTCTCTTCCAAGTTCCCCTATTAAAGTTTCTGTATAAGCTTTAACTGCGGCTTTGCTTGCACTATAGACACCTGTTCCAACTAAAGGTGCAAGTGCTCCTGAACTTGATACATTAACAATCCCTGCCATAGTGGACTTTCTTAATATAGGTAGCATTGCGTTAATGGAAAATCTGCAACTGTTAAAATTAACGTCCATGCATCTCTTAACCTGCTCTTCCGTATAATTAACTGACTTCTCAAAAGGTAATAACATACCTGCATTATTAATTAGCAAATCAACGTTTATATTCATATAAGTAAGTTCTTCTCTAAATGTATTCCAATTTTCTTCCTGGCTCACATCAAAAATCCAATATTTAAACTGATCTCTTAAATAAGACAGTTCTTCTATTAAACTTTTCATTTTTTCTTCAGATTGTCCAATTCCTAAAACCATACATCCATGCTCTCTGATTAGCTGTAGCGTCATGGCTCTTCCTAATCCTGAGGATGCCCCTGTTATAAGAATTGTTTTTCCGTATATCCAGTCCATAAATTAAATCCTTTCAAAAATCACTTGCAAAAATTTCTTTTGCTGTTTATAATAATACAGTAACATTTTTCAGGCTCGTTGGTCAAGTGGTTAAGACGCCGCCCTCTCAAGGCGGAATCACGGGTTCAATTCCCGTACGAGCTGTTTTTTTATGCCCTTATTTTAAGGGCTTTTTTCATGTCTGAAGCTACTCATGTGATATTTCGTGTTGCATTTTCCGTTGCATTTTGTAATGTATAAAGCAACACGATTTTTTCAATTTTGATACAAATGTTATAACACTTGCAATAATTGTAAAATTTAGCAATATTTTTGTAATTTTTTCTTTACTTATAACGATTTTGTGATATAATACTTATTGTTAGCTCGAGTGGTCTTAGTTAATAATTGGGTTCGATTCCCATAGGAGTTATTTTTCTTTTTGTTTTATTATTATTTTTATTTTTTTCATTTTACATCTTTTTTAAAAGATGTATTTTCCTTTTAGTTAGCACTGCTACCGAACATTCGGTATGCAGTGCTTTTTCTTTGCCTTTTATTTTATAAAAATTCAAAATTTCAAATTTCAAACTTAAAATTAAATTCATAATTCAAAATTAAATTTGAAATTTGAAACTCATAAAATTAAAAATCAAAAATAGACAACTGACTGTCTTCAGGCATTCCTTCTAACAATCCCAAATCTGACATTGTATCTATTACTGTTTTACTTAACTTACTTTTCTGTCTTAAATCATTTTTAGAAACAAATGCTCCATTTTGATTTGCAACTGCTTCTACTAAAGCATCTGCCGCTTTTTCTCCAAGTCCTTCAATAGAATCCAAGCTAGGCATTAACTTACCATCTATTATCTGGAACTCATGAGCCTTTGCAGTATAAATATCCAACGGTAAGAACTCAAATCCTCTTGCATACATTTCCTGAACAATCTTCATGTCACCTAAAGAATCTTCATCTTTCTTAGATGCTTCATGATTATTCTTCTTACGTTTTAAATCTGCCATAAAGTATTCAAGTTTTTCTTTTCCCTGACACATTGTTTCATAGTCAAAAGCTTTTGCTCGAATTCCAAAATATGCTGCATAATATGCCAATGGGTGATACACCTTGTACCAGGCAACACGTAAAGCCATCATAATGTAAGCAGCCGCATGTGCCTTAGGGAACATGTACTTAATCTTTTTACATGACCAAATATACCATTCAGGTACATTATGTTCACGCATTACATCTTCTTCCTTCCTGTCTTCTCCTGTTTCCTTGTCTGTAAAAGTAAGAAGACCTCTACCCTTTCTAACATGCTCCATAATATCAAAACTTACCTGTGGCTCTATACCTTTATCCATTAGGTAAACCATAATATCATCTCTAGTACATATAGCAGTAGAAATTGTACACTTGCCTTCCTGAATAAGTGTCTGTGCATTACCAAGCCACACGTCAGTACCATGAGACAAGCCTGCAAGTCTAACTAAATCGGCAATTTTTGTAGGTTTAGTATCTACTAACATTTGAATAACGAAATCTGTTCCCAGTTCAGGTAAACCAAGGGAACCTGTTGGACAACCGTCAATGTCATCGCTTGTAATTCCTAAAGCCTCAGGACCAAGGAATAATGACATTACATTTTTGTCATCAAAAGGCACATCCGTTTGAACATTAGTGTTTGTTAGTTTTTCAAGTCGACGAATCATTGTTGGATCATCATGTCCGAGAATATCTAACTTTAACAGGTTTGCATCAATTGCATGGTATTCAAAATGAGTAGTTATTGTATCTACCGTCATATCGTTAGCTGGTTTCTGTATTGGCGTAAATTCATATATTTCCTTATCCCTTGGAACAATAACAATTCCACCAGGATGCTGACCTGTACTTCTACGGATTCCTGTACAGCCTCTTGCTATTCTGTCAATTTCCGCAGTACGCTTAATCTCATTATGGTCATCGTAATAATTTTTCACATAACCAAATGCAGTTTTCTCGGCTACACCTGCGTATGTTCCCGCTCTAAATGTATGGCCCTTACCAAACATAACTTCTGTATACGCATGTGCATTTCCCTGGTATTCACCAGAGAAGTTAAGGTCGATATCCGGTTCCTTTGTACCACCAAATCCAAGGAATGTTTCAAAAGGAATTTCCAAGCCATCCTTATGAAGTTTTTCTCCACAGTGTGGACATACTGCATCAGGCAAGTCAAATCCAAGACCACCCTCTGCTCTTTCTTCTTTAATTGTTGCCTGAATCTTTTTAATTTCATCTATAGGTGTCCCTTCAGGTGCTCTGTACTCATCCTCAAAAAATGAACTTTTGCACTTCTCACAATAATAGTGTGGGGCTAAAGGATTACATTCTGTAATACCTGACATTGTAGCTGCAAAAGATGAACCAACAGATCCTCTTGAACCTACCAAATATCCATCTTCATTTGATTTCCAAACTAATCGCTGAGCCATAATGTACATAACCGCATAACCGTTACCAATAATAGAATCCAGTTCAATTTCCAATCTATCTTCAACAATTTTCGGTAAATCTTCGCCGTAAATTTCATGAGCTTTTTGGAAACAGATATTTCTCAGGTTTTCTTCCGAATTATCAAGAACCGGTGGGCATTTATCAGGATGAATTGGTGAAATATTTTCTATCATATCTGCAATCTTGTTTGGATTTGTAATTACAACTTCTTCTGCTAAATCACTACCCAAATAATCAAACTCGCCAAGCATCTCATCTGTTGTTCTCAAATATAAAGGTGCCTGATTATCTGCATCCTTAAATCCGTTACCATACTGTATGATTCTACGATAAATTTCATCTTCCGGATCCATAAAATGAACATCACATGTAGCAACTGTTATTTTATTAAATTTTCTTCCCAGTTCAATTATCTTCCTGTTAATCTCTCTTAGTTCTTCCCTTGAATCAACTAAGAATTTTTTCTTATTATCTATATCAGGATTACCTGTTTTTAACATAAACTCATTGTTGCCTAAAGGTTGAATTTCAAAATAATCATAGAATTCTGCTAACCTTGCAATTTCCTGCTGAGTTCTTCCATGTAATATAGCCTGATATAATTCACCTGCCTCACAGGCACTTCCAATCATCAGACCTTCGCTGTATTTTAAATAATCACTTTTTAATATACGTGGTCTTTTGTTGGCAAAAGTATCTATATGGGAAATAGATACTAACTTATATAAATTAACTCTTCCTGTCTGGTTTTTAACCAAAATAATTGCGTGATGTGCAGGAAGCTTATTTATAAGATTGTCTGACTTCTTTCCTTCTTTGTTTACTTCATCAAGATTATTAATTCCTTTATCCTTTAACATCTTACAAAGTTTTAGGAAAATAAGAGCTGTACACTCTGCATCATCTACAGCTCTATGGTGATTTTCAAGAACAATTCCCAATGCCTTGGCAACTCTGTCTAATTTGTATTTTCCAAGTCCTATAATCAAATATCTTGACATTGCAACTGTATCAACGATTGTAAAATCACATGGCAAGCCAATTCTCTCGCAATTAGCTGCAATAAAACTCATGTCAAAGTCTGCATTGTGGGCAACCATTACTGAGCCTTCGCAAAATTCCATAAATGAAGGTAAAATTTCTTCTATCTTAGGAGCATCAATAACCATATTGTCATTAATACTTGTTAATTGTTCAATTCTAAGAGGTATAGGTATTTCAGGATTAACAAATGTACTAAAACGGTCAATTATTTTTCCATTTTGTACCTTTACAGCTCCAATTTCAATAATCCTGTCACTTTTTGCACTAAATCCTGTTGTTTCCAAGTCGAATACAACGTATGTGTCATCTAAGCTCTGACCCCTGGGATTAACAATCATATCTTTCAAGTCATCTACCAGATAAGCTTCAACACCATATATTACCTTAAAGTCACAATCTTTTCCTACCTTTGAACATTCCTTCTTAATGTCACAATACTCATGCCAGGCGTCGGGGAATGCCTGTACTACGCCATGGTCTGTTATGGCAATGGCTCTATGTCCCCATTCATAAGCACGTCTTACTAAATCGCTACAGTTACTTACACCGTCCATATCACTCATTTTGGTATGACAATGAAGTTCCACTCTTTTTTCCACTGCAGTATCTTTTCTCTTTTCAGTTGAAAACGGCTGTATAACCTTCATACCATCCACACGGCTGATTTCCACCTGTCTGTCATAGGTGTCATACATCGCAACACCTTTAATTCTTACAAAAGTATTCTTTTTTACCTTTGAAGTAAATTCCTTCTTGGCATTTTCATCTCCTAAGAAAATCTTTACTGCAATACTATCTGTGAAATCTGTTATCTCTAAGCTGACAAGGTATTTTCCTGATCTTAATTCTCTGTCATCTATGGTCATAACCTGACCTTTAACCACACACTCGCCTGTTCCCTCAAACACATCACATAAGGCTGTGTCTGAATCAAATTTAAAGTCTCTTCCGTATGCCACTTCAGGATTATCTGAATATGTAGCCTTTTTAAGTCTTTTAGGTCTCTCTTCTACCTTCTTTGCTTCCTCCGGTTGCTTCTCTTCATTTTTGCTTAAAAGAACATCCACTTCATTTTTCAAACGTTTAGCGTTTCGTTTAGCGTATCTATTTCCGTCAATGACATGCTTTTTGATTTTAACTTCTAAAGGCATACTAAATCTGTCTCTAAAAATTCTCTCAATTGTATCCTTTAAAGTTTTCATTCTGGCTTCCGAAATAATACTTGATTCCAGATTAATAACCAGTCTGCCTTTCTCATCAAAGGATGTTGGTGCCTTCTTTAACATAGTAGCAATTATGGGACTATGTTCATTTAATTCAAGCACAATACTATCCTTATATATTTCAAATAAGTTTTCCGTTGTATACTGAGCAGACAAATAATATTTCTCTATAATTTCTATACCTATCTTTTTGCCTGTTCTTAAAGTTCTTGCTAATTCTTCCCTAATTTTGAAAATAGCAGACTTTTCAATAAGTCTGCTGCTTTCAATATAGATTCTTATTTTGGTATGTTCTGTATTAGTAACAATTCTCGTTATATCTACTAATTCTAAAATACCTCGTAATTCATCATTTAACTGAAGATTATCAAAAACTTCTAAAAAGTTCTTTTTTGCCAATTTAATTCCTCCAGTTTTTTAATTCCTCTTCCAGTGTGTTTAATAATTCGTTTTCAGGAACTCTCTTTACTATTTCGCCCTTTTTAATCAAAAGACCTTCTCCTTTTCCTCCTGCTATTCCAAGATCAGCTTCTCTTGCCTCACCGGGTCCATTAACCACACATCCCATTACAGCAACTTTAATGTCTAAGTCATACTTTGACACCATTTTTTCCACTTGCTTTGCCAAACCAATTAAATCAATTTGAGTTCTACCACAAGTAGGACATGAAACAACTGATATGCCACCTTTTCTTAAACCTAATGTTTTTAAAATAAGTTTGGCACTGGCAATTTCCTCAACTGGATTATCAGTAAGGGATACTCTGATTGTATCGCCAATTCCCTGATTTAAAATAAGGCCCAGTCCTATGGCTGACTTAATATTTCCTGATGTAACTGTTCCTGATTCTGTAATTCCAACATGTAGTGGATAATTAGTCTTTGTAGCTATTAATTCATGGGCTTTAACACACATCATTACATCAGAAGATTTAATACTGATAACAAGATTATCATAACCTAAATCTTCGATTATTTTTACTTTGTCTAAAGCACTTTCAACTAAACCTTCCGCTGTAACCTTACCATATTTTTCTAAAATATCTTTTTCTAACGAGCCACTGTTTACACCAACTCTAATAGGAATATTTTTCGCCTTAGCTACTTCCACTACAGCCTTAACCTTGTCTACAGAGCCAATGTTTCCTGGATTAATACGAATCTTGTCAGCTCCATTTTCCATGGCAGCAATGGCAAGTCTGTAATCAAAATGTATATCTGCTACAAGTGGTATTGAAATCTGCTTCTTAATTTCTGCAATTGCCTTAGCAGCTTCCATTGTGGGAACCGCACATCTGATAATATCACATCCACTAGCCTCTAATTCTTTTATTTGAGCTACTGTAGCTTCCACATCTTCAGTCTTTGTGTTAGTCATTGACTGAATCATTATTGGATTTCCTCCACCAATAACTTTATTTCCAATTCTAATTACTTTCGTATTATCTCTATACATAATCTTCACCTATCCGTCAAAATCATAATTTTAAATTAATTTTCTAATATCATTAAATAATAAAAATACCATTAATGCCATTAATAAAATAAATCCAATGAAATGTATCATACCTTCCTTATCCTTTGGAATCTTTTTTCTTGTAATAATTTCAATAATGTACAAGAATAATCTTCCACCGTCTAATGCAGGTAATGGTAATAAATTCATTACACCTAAGTTGGCACTTAACATTATGGCTAAATTAATTAATGATAAAATAGTTACAGTTGTTCCCTGAGACTTAGCTGTTGAATAAGTATTGCCTATTACATTAACAATACCAACAGGACCGGCAATTTCGTTTGCTGATACCTTTCCTGTAACTAACATTTTTAAGCTCTTTAAAACTGTTGCTATTTCGTATCTTACATCTGTAAAGCTGTACTTGATTACGCCGCCTATAGACTGTTTTTCTCTTCCAATGTTGTAATCAAATCCCCTGCTTGCAATCTTTGTCATTATAGGTTTAACAGTTACATTTACAGTTTTTCCTTTTCTGTCCAAAGTAATCTTAACTTCATTTTCACCAAAAGGATGCTCTGTTAAATAATTGTTCATGTCATTGCCTGTTTTGATTGCAGTGCCGTCAATTTCAGTAACTACGTCTCCTGCCTGAACGCCCGCCTTAAAGAACGCTGAACCTCTTGTTACCTGAGTTATTTCAGCTTCTGCATCGCTTGGTGCATACTGCATACCTACTATATATCTTTTTTCAATTTCAGGTGAATACTTAATTGTCTTTGTCTCACCATTTCTAACAAAAGATACTGTTATGTCGTCACCGTTTAATGGATTAACATAATCTTCTAAGTATATTTCTCTTCCAAGTGTTGCATGAGCTCCATTATACTTAACGATTCTGTCTCCCTGTCTAAGTCCTGCTTCATACGCCGGTGATGCCTTGTCAACATTTGTAACATATGATACATCAGCACCCTTTGCTCCTATTACAATAAACGCAAGTAAAAGAGCTAATATGAAATTAAAAAACGGACCTGCAAATACTATTGCCATTCTCGCCCAGATTGATTTTGAATTAAAAGATCCTTCCTCTTCGTTATCTTCATCTTCTCCAAGCATTGCACAGGAACCACCTAAAGGTAAAATCTTTAAGGAATATCTTGTGCCGCTTTTTGCAACTTTACTTAAAATTCTAGGTCCCATACCTACTGAAAATTCATTTACAAATACACCGTTTTTCTTTGCCACAATAAAATGACCAAATTCGTGTATTAAAACTAATAAGCCAAAAATTATTAATGCTATAATTATACTGATTGCTGTCTCCATTAATTACCACCTTTTCTCAATGAGCTCATAAGCCCACCCCTCTATTTCTAATATTTGTTCTACTGTCGGATTCTCAAGTGCTTTGTGATTTTCCATGCAGTATTGTATTATGTCTGTTATTTCCAGAAAACTAATTTCCCTGTTTAAAAACTTTGCAACTGCCTTTTCATTTGCTGCATTAAATACTGTTGGCATTGAACCACCGATTCTACCTGCTTCAAAAGCCATTTTTAGACCGACAAAATTATTTAAGTCAGGTTCCTCAAAAGTTATCTGACCAATTTTTGCAAAGTCCAGTCTATCACCTGATAAATATCTTCTCTCAGGATAATATAATGCATACTGAATTGGAAGCCTCATATCAGGAGTTCCTAATTGCGCTATAACTGCCCCATCCTTAAACTGCACCATGGAGTGTATAATACTCTGTGGTTGAACTATTGGTTTTACATTGTCAATGTCCACGTTAAATAACCATTTTGCCTCAATTACTTCAAGTCCTTTATTAACCATTGTAGCAGAGTCGATGGTTATTTTTTGTCCCATAGACCAATTTGGATGTTTTAAGGCATCCTCAACTTTAACATTTTTCATCTGTTCTCTTGTGTAGCCTCTAAATGGTCCACCTGATGCTGTTAATAAAATCTTATCAATTTCCTTTGGATTTTCTCCGTTTAATGACTGAAAAATTGCACTGTGTTCACTGTCAACCGGCAATATTTTAACACCATTATCTTTTGCAGCCTTCATTACCAAATGACCTGCTGTAACAAGAGTTTCCTTGTTAGCTAGTGCAATATCCTTCTTTGCCTTAATTGCCTCTAATGTTGGTCTTATTCCAATCATGCCAACAAATGCCGTCACTACTATTTCGGCACTTTTTATTGTAGCCGCCTCTATCAAGCCATCCATACCTGTTACTACTTTTGTATTAGTATCATTTATGGCTGTTTTTAAATTCTTCGCTGCTTCCTCGTTATAGACGCAAACCAATTCAGGATTGAATTCCCTAACCTGCTCTTCTAACGCTTTAATATTTGAGCCTGCAGCAATTGCCACAACGTTTAAATCATCATTTGCTCTAACTATATCTAAAGTCTGTGTTCCTATTGAACCTGTAGAGCCTAAAATTGAAATATTCTTCATTTATCTTTCCTCTAAAAATTTAAAACAATTGTATTAATATCCAAATAATTGGTGCCACATAAATAACACTGTCAAATCTATCCATAATTCCACCATGTCCCGGAATTAATTTTCCGTAATCCTTGATATCATGATTACGCTTAATTGCTGACGCTGCCAAATCGCCAATCATAGAAATTAATGCACCTATGGCACATATAATTGCACACGCAATTACAGGATTAATACTTAAGTTAATTTTATCTGAAAATACTGCTGCATAAATTGCACCTAACGCCGCTGCTCCAACTACACCGCCAACAGCACCCTCAACTGACTTTTTAGGGCTTAAAACCGGTGCCATCTTATGTTTTCCAAAAGCTACGCCTGCAACATACGCACATGTGTCACTTGCCCATGAGCATAAGAAAATCAACCAAACTAAATAAGTTCCGTTTTCTCCATTTCTCACTAAATAAATATATGACAATAGTATTCCGCCATATAACATACACATTATTGCATTTGAAATTTCCTCTGTTTTATATTTAGGAAACATAAATACATATTCTGCCAATAAGCAAATTAAAAATACAACAAGTAATGTAATTACATAATCTTCTTTTCCTATGTAAATCAACGCATAATAAACTATTAACGCAATATATCCTGTAATACCCGGTAGTTTATTTTCCAAGCCTAACACTTTATACAATTCATACAAAGCTGCAACTGACAAAAACATATTAAAGAAAAATAAAATGTTTCCTCCCGGTATAATTGTCACAAGAATAAGTGCAACTAAAACAATGCCACTAATTAATCTTGTAAAAAAAGATTTATTTGCAAATTTACTTAAAACCATTTTACTTAACTCCTCCAAAACGTCTGTCACGCTGATTGTATTTTACTATTGCTTTCTTTAGTTCTTCTTTGTTGAAATCAGGCCATAATACATCTGTAAAATAAAATTCTGTATATGCTAACTGCCACAATAAATAATTAGATAATCTGATTTCTCCACTTGTTCTAATCAACAAATCAGGATCAGGAATTCCTCTTGTGTCTAAATAACTGCTAATTGTATCTTCTGTTATATCCTCAGGATTTAACTTTCCTTCCTTACAGTCCATTGCCATCTTTGTTGTAGCTCTTCTTATTTCGTCTCTGCTACCATAATTAAGTGCAATAATAAATGTTATGCCATCATTATCTTTTGAACACTCTTCTAATTCATTGATTTTGGCAACAATATCATCATCTAATCTTGTTTTATCGCCGATAACCATACAACGCATATTATTCTTATTTGCTCTTTCTATACAGTCCGATAAATACTTTCTAAGAAGTTTCATAAGTGCATCCACTTCATCCTGTGGTCTGTTCCAATTCTCTGTTGAAAAAGCATACATTGTTATATATTTAATACCAATATCATGTGCATCTTCGAGTATTTTTTCTACTGTTCTTGCACCTGCGGCATGTCCTGCTTTTCTAGGTAAAAATCTCTTTTTTGCCCATCTGCCATTTCCATCAAGAATAATGGCAACATGATTTGGAATGTTCATTCCTGTTAAATCAATTTTCTCTGCCATCCCGGTCTCCTTACTCATTTATAAGTTCTTTCAATAACTGAAAATAGAGGAAACCCACCGTTTCCTCTTTGTCATTAATTCAAAATTAAACTGTCATGATTTCTTTTGACTTAGCATCAATTGCATCATCAATCTTCTTTACATATGCATCTGTGCTCTTTTGAACATCATCTTCATATCCCTTAATTTCATCTTCTGAAATTGAATCTTCTTTTCCTTTTTTCTTAATTGCATCAATTGCATCTCTTCTTATATTTCTGATTGCAACTTTTGCATTTTCGCCTTTTTTCTTAATATCCTTTGCAAGTTCTTTTCTTCTCTCTTCTGTTAATTCAGGATATACAAGTCTGATAACTGTTCCATCATTAGTTGGTGTAATACCAATATCTGATGCCATAAGTGCGTGTTCAATATCACCTAAAATTGAAGGATCAAATGGCTTAATGGCAATTACTCTTGCTTCCGGTACGGATATGTTACCTACCTGCTGAAGTGGTGTAGGTGCTCCGTAGTAATCAACTGTAATTCTGTCTAACACTCTTGGATTAGCTCTACCTGCTCTAATTGCTCCAAATTCGTCATCCAAGTTTTTTAAAGACTTCTCCATTTTTTCTTCGTAAGTCATTAATAATTCTTCCATAATAAATAATCTCCTTAAAAGTTTTTTCTTAAATATCTTAATCTACAATATTCTTATTCTACTGTAATTTTTGTACCAATCTTTTCGCCTGAAACTGCTTTATTAATACTGTCTTCTTCGTTGAGACCAAACAATAACATTGGCATTTTGTTTTCCATTGCAAGAACACTTGCAGCTAAATCAATTACACCAAGTCTGTCGTCAACAATCTTTGAAATAGGTAATTCATCATATTTCTTTGCATTAGGATTAACTGCAGGATCACTGTCATAAACCCCGTCAATTGCCTTAGCTCCTAAAATACAATCTGCTTCAATTTCAATTGCACGAAGAACCATAGTCATATCTGTTGAAAAATATGGATGTCCTGTACCACCTGCAAAAAATACAACCTTACCTGCATTTAAATCTGCAACAGCTTCATCTTTTGAGAAAAGTTTTGTCCAAGTTCCACATAAGAAGGGTGTATATACATTAGTATCCATACCTTCTGTTCTAAATATTTCAGAAACATACATGCAATTCATAATTGTTGCCAACATACCAATCCCGTCTGCCTTTGGTCTGTCAATCTTATTGCTTGTACGTCCTCTCCAAAAGTTACCACCACCGATAACAATTGCAACCTGAACCCCTTTATCTACTATAGCCTTTACCTGCTTTGCAACAGCCACACAGGTTTCTTCATCAAAACCTGTCTTCTTATCTCCTGCCAAAGCTTCACCACTTAATTTAAGTAAAACTCTATTCATTATTCTCACCTAGTCCTTTATTAGTATTTACACAAATAAAAGACGTAAACACAAAATAAATTTTGCATTTACATTCCTTTCTTTATTTATAACCGATTTTAGTCAAAACCTAGAATTAGAATACCATATATCAAGTAAAAAATAAAGATTAATATTATGAGACTACGCGATTAAATCTTCCACTGAACAACCTAATACTTTCGCTAATCTAGTTTACTATAATCTTCGTTACTTACAGCTTCGCACCATTCATTACTTGTGTTTTCGCCTGGTACTTCCACTGCAATATGTGAGAACCAACTGTCTTTCTTTGCTCCATGCCAATGTTTAACTTCAGGTGGAATTGTAATTACTGTTCCTGGAACCAGACTTACAGCTTCTTTTCCTTCTTCCTGATACCAGCCTTCACCGGCAGTACAAATTAATAACTGACCACCACCTTTGTCTGCATGATGAATATGCCAGTTGTTTCGGCAGCCCGGTTCAAATGTAACATTTGCTAAAAATACTGCTGTCTCTTCCGGATTTGTTAATGGATTCAAAAAAGAATCCCCAACAAAATACTGTGCAAATCCTGTGTTTGCCTGTCCCTTTCCAAAAACATTTGCTTCGTCAAATTTCTTTTCATCTGATATTTTCATTTTAATTACCTGATATATTGCAAATTATGTATTTATTTTCTGCAATATATTTTGTCCTTTCTTCTATATTCTTTATGCTTCATAATGAATTATCTATAATTTCATATTCCTTACAAACCATCTTAATTTATTATATTTTTATACAAATCCTTATTTGTTTGACTTTATTGTTCTGCTGCCTTATTAATGCATGTAAGACCGTTTAACGTTCTAGGATATCCAACGTATGGTATGCACTGTGAAATCACATTAATTAAAAATTCCCTGCTATTTCCTAATCGCATATTGGCTGATGCGTGGGCAATTGCCTGTGGCTCACAGCCCCCCTGTGCATAAAGATAACAAAATGTAATTAATTCTCTTGTTTTTAAATCCATTCCTTTTCTTGTGTAGTAATCGCCAAAGCAGTTTTCCGCAAGCCAGTAGTTAATATGTTTTGATTCCTCAGGACCTGATTTGTAAAATTCTCTCATTCCTTCTCCAAAAATATCAACCTGTGCCTGGGAACCTTTTTCCAATCTGTTTTCCATGGTTGTTGTTGCTCTATTGTCAGCAGGCTGCTCTACCCCTAACTGTTCAAAAACTTCATTTACTGCCTTTATGAATGAGAATACACGTCCCATGCCAAGATAAACAACTGCCTGATAAACAATTTCTTTTATTTCTGCAGGGGTTACACCAAAGTTAAGTGCGCTGGGAATTGCTTCCTTAAAAGCATCTAAGCCCTGACAGCCCATAAGAACTGCTAATATTGATATAAATCTTGTTTTATCATCAACAAGTGGTTCCTTATTTAAATTAACAACCTCATCAAATGCGAAGTTACTAAATCTTTCAAAAAATTCTATGTCATTTTCTGTAAGTTGTTCTTTTTCTTTTAATAAATCTTTGGAACTTTTAACAATTTCTGTGCCATCTGTAGAATACATTCTTTCATAATATTTTTTTGCAAAATCTGTTGTTGCCATTTTTATACTTCCTTTCGCTTTTTATATATTAAATTAATTTTTATTCTTTTGTTTCCTCATAGGATTTCTTTAGCTTATAAATAATCGAATCTATACAATCAAGTTTTCTTTGTTCCTCGTGTATGTGCTGTAAAAATTTACATCTTGTGCAGGACAAAAGCTTTATTATGCCTTCAATGTCATTTTTTTCAGCTAATTTTTTATATCTGTTTATTTCATCTTCCCTACAACCAAGTTCCTTTAAGCACCAGATTGTACACTGGTTATTATTATCCATGCATTACCTCCGTTTTCACTATACTTTATATTATAAATCCTTTTCTTTTTTTGTATAATACCTATGTTAAATGTTGCACTATGCTTTACAGGCATGTTATAATTTAACCGTATTGTTGTTAAAGGAGAGAAATATGGACATTAGAGTTTTGCGATATTTTTTAGCTGTTGCCAGGGAAGAAAATATTTCCAAGGCAGCGGAATATTTACATATAACCCAGCCGACTCTTTCACGACAGTTAAAAGAGTTAGAAGATGAATTAAATGTTTCTTTATTTACCAGAGGCAAAAGAAACATAACATTAACAGATAAGGGAATGCTTCTTAGAAAAAGAGCTGAAGAAATTACTTCCCTTATGGATAAAACTGAAGCTGAATTTAGCAATTTAGATAATTTAATAAGCGGGGACGTTTACATTGGTGGTGGCGAAACCCTTGCCATGAAAATTTTAGCTGAAGTAATGACTGATATGAGTGAAGAATATCCGGATGTGCGTTTTCATCTTTACAGTGGTAATGCTGACAATGTTATGGACAGAATTGACAAAGGGCTTTTGGAATTTGGTGTGGTTATTGAGCCTGCTGATATTAGAAAATATGAAGCCATGCGTCTGCCATACACAGACCATTATGGGCTTATCATGAAAAAAGATGATCCTTTGGCATCTATGGATACAATTCCAATTTCAATGTTAAAAGACATACCTATTTTAGTTGCCAAAAGAATCATTGATAACAATTATTTTTCTGAAATTTTTGGCATTTCACCTGAACAACTGGATATTCGAGCTACGTTCAATCTTATATATAATGCTGCTCTCTTAGTTGAACAGGGAATGGGATATGCCCTTACAATAGATAAACTTATTAATGTAACAGGAGATAATAATCTTTGTTTTGTCCCACTGGAACCGGAAACCACACTTAATCTTTCAATTATATGGAAAAGATATCAAATGTTTAGCGGTGCCTCAAAGGAATTTTTAGACAGATTAAAAGAGCGTTTAAAAAGACAGTAGTGAGTTAAATTTCACTACTGTCTTCTTCTATTGTTGTCTCGATTTCTTTTGTTGTTTCAGACTTTGTATTCTTTGTTTCTGTTTCAGGATTTTTTGTTTCAGGTTGAGCTTTTGTGGTTTGCTCTTCCTTTGTCTTATCCTTACTTTTATGTTTAGTTTCTTCTTTCTTTTTAGCTTTTTTTGTCTCCACTTCTTTTTTTGATTTTAACTTTAGATTCTCCGCTGTTAAAATTCTTCTTGCTGCACATGGACTTCCTACCGTACTAATTACCATACCGACTTTTCTATTGGCGGAATGTATTACTTTTCCATTTCCAATATAAATTGCCACATGACTGATTCTGTTTTTATCTCTTTTGTCTGTGTGATAAAAAACCAAATCTCCGGGCTTTAATTTGTTTAATGAGACTGCGCTTCCGTTTTTTGCCTGTTCTGCTGCTGTTCTGTTAAGATAATGACCGAACTTTCTAAAAACAGACTGTACAAATCCTGAACAGTCAGCGCCTCTTGTTAAGCTTGTACCACCCCAAACGTATCTGTTTCCAAGGAATTTTGAAGCATACTTTATCAAGTCCCTTGCTTCACCTTTTTTAGGCAAATCTTTTTCGGCCAGACTATAACCAACAATACCACCAGTCCACTGGGTGTCTACCATCTCATCATACTCCTCAGAAGTATATACTTTTTCTTTTTGTACCTTCAAAGTCATTTGTTTTGCCGGAATCCACCCTGTTACTGCTTCAGACCTTTTTATTTTTACCCATTTTTCATTTTTGCTAATTTCAACAATAGGATATTCTGTCTTTTTGTATGCCACACCTATTGATGCTGCCTTCTTGTTGCCGTCTTTTCTTATAGCTACGTTTTCTGACTTTATTTTTGCAATTACATGCTCTGTTCTAAGTAGCACTTTTTTAGCTTCTTTTCCCTTTACAACATACTTGCTCTCAATGTAGCCTTCTACTTTACCTGACTTGATTTTAGTCCACTCTTTACCTGATTCTACGACCTTTACAACGCATCCTTCAAGAGCAACTCCTGCCTCATCGCTTGCCATGGATTTGTCCTTGTAAACTTCTGCTATATCGTCATCAATATCATCTATCTCTTCGAAAGATTTATCATCGTAAACTTTAACAATTTTTAATTTTTTATATTTTTTGCCATATAGCGGTTGTTTCTTTTTTGTTTTAGTTTTCTTAGTCTTAGTCACTTTTTTTGTTTTAGCTACTTCTGCCTGTGTTGTTGTTTCCTGCACAGTTGTTGTTTGAACTTCCTTACTTGACGTTGTTTTTCCATTATGCCCAATTAATGTAATTGTTCCAATCGCAACTGCAAACACCACCAAAATACCAACTGCTTTTATTACAGTTTTCTTATCAAAACTTAATTTATTTATTTTTTCTTTTATAAAATTCATTCTCTTTATTTCTACTTCCCATTTTTTATATAATTTCAGCACAAAAAGATCAATTTTCACCTCTCTTTTTAAATGGGTGAAAACGACCTATGTTAATTAACTCTATTGCCATCATCTTTTTTAGATTTATTATAAAAATCCGTTATTTTATCCATACTATTAATCACTATCTACTAATATAATAACGTTTTCTAATATATTCAACAGTTTTCATAAAATTTTTATTTTTTATTTTTAAGGGTGAACATTCATTCGATTTATGTTATACTCTTTTTATGATTAATTTAGAAAAAACCAAGATTATACTTGCTTCTCAGTCGCCAAGACGCAGCGAGCTTATGAAGCAGGCAGGTTATGAATTTGAAATAATTGCGTCTAACATGGAAGAAGTTATAACAAAAACTGAACCGGAGGCAGTTGTGGAAGAACTGTCATTTCAAAAAGCTGACAATGTTCTTAACATGATTTTGAAATCTGTAGATTTGTCTCTTATGGCTTTTGGTGGTTTATCCCTTATGGTTATTGGAGCCGATACAATTGTTTGCAGTAACGGCAATATTCTCGGCAAGCCTAAGAATCATAATGAAGCATATAATATGATTGATTCCATTCAGGGAAATACCCATCAGGTATATACAGGTGTTACTGCTATTGTGTACGATTTTGACACACAGGCAAGGAGACATATAACTTTCAACGATTGTACTCAGGTGCATTTGTATCCAATGTCATCTCAGGAAATTAACGACTATATCAACACAGGTGACTGTTATGACAAAGCCGGAGGATATGGTATACAGAGTAATTTTGCAGTATATGTTAAGGAAATCAGTGGAGATTATAATAATGTTGTGGGGCTTCCAATTAGTAAGTTGTACCACGAACTTCAAAAGCTTTAGAAGCTATCAACTTTAGAAGATATTAACTTTAGACGATTATTACTTTTAGAAGATATTAATTTTAGAGAATTATTAATTTTAGGAGATATTGTTTTGTCAGAGAAATATTATTTATGTATTGATTTGAAATCATTCTATGCATCAGTTGAGTGCATTGAATTAGGGCTTGATCCCATGACAACTAATTTAGTTGTTGCAGATAAAGAGCGAACAGATAAAACCATTTGTCTGGCAATTACACCTGCAATGAAAGCTCTGGGCATAAAAAACCGTTGCCGATTGTTTGAAATTCCTAAGAATGTTGAATATATTACTGCTGTTCCCCGTATGAAAAGATACATTGATTACTCCGCAGATATTTACAGTATTTATCTTAAATATATTTCAAAATATGATATCCACGTTTACTCAATTGATGAGGCGTTTATGGACGTTACCAATTATCTTGCCCTTTATCAAATGGATGCAATTACACTTGGGCGTACAATAATGGAAGATATTTACAACACTTTTGGCTTACGGGCAACCTGTGGAGTTGGCACTAATATGTACTTAGCCAAAATTGCTTTGGATATCACAGCAAAACATTCACCTGATTTCATCGGCTTTTTAGATGAAGATTTATACAAAGAAACTCTTTGGGATTACACTCCACTAACTAACTTTTGGCGTGTAGGTCCGGGGACTGTAAGGCGTCTTGCCACAATGGGTATTTATACCATGAAAGATATTGCAGAAGCTAACGAGGACGTACTTTACAATGCTTTTGGTGTTGACGCGGAGCTTTTAATAGACCATGCTTTTGGCATTGAACCAACTACCATGTACCAAATCAAGCATTACAAGCCACAAAGTAACTGTTTAACAAGTGGTCAGGTTCTTATGTGTGATTACAATTTTGATGATGGTCTTCTTGTAGTTAAGGAAATGGTTGATGCTCTTTGTCTTGATTTGGTTGATCAGGAACTTGTTACAGGCTCGGTAACTTTGCATGTAGGTTACTCTAATGCCCTTAACATGAAACCTGCTCATGGTACAGCAAGACTTGATATCAACACTAATTCAGACTTAATTATTATTCCAGCCGTTACCAACCTATACAGGGAAATCGTAAGACCTAACATTGGCATAAGAAGAATTAACATTACATTTAATAATGTTATGCCTGAAGGTTACACTCAGTATACTTTCTTTATGGACATTGAAGCTTTGGAACGGAATAAGAAAATTCAAAAAGCAATGATTGAAATCAAGTCAAAATTTGGAAAGAATGCCGTTCTTAAGGGAATGGATTTACAAAAAAATGCCACTGCTATTGAGAGAAACCGACAAATTGGCGGTCATAAAAGCGGTGAAAATTAAGGAGAGAGTCATGCCATCTAAACCCAAACAAAAAATGCCAATAGAGGAACGTGCCAAACAGTTTATGCCTTTTTCAGCTTTAAAAGGTCTTGAGGAAGCCTTAGCTTCCAAAGAGAAAATCATCGTTCCAAAAAAAGAACTTACACAGGACTATGCCGAAGAACTTAATCTTAAACTTAAAAGTTTAAAAGCAGGTTCTATTATAACAGTTGTCTACTACTGCAAAGAGGAATATATCAAACTTACAGGTATGATTGCTAAAATCAATTACGACAGCAGAATCATACAAATTGTAAACATCAAAATTCCTTTTGATGATTTACTAGACATAATAATAGCTGATTAAATGTATATTACACTAAATCTTTTAATATAATATGCATTTATCAGCCATTTTATTTACTACTTATTTTTTACCATTGGTTTATCATTTATAATTTTTATTGTCTGATATTTATTTTACTATTATTTTCCGTCTTCTTTTCATTATTATCCTTTTTTAACTGAACTTTGTATTGCCTACTTTATCTTTCCTTAATAATATTTCTGCTACAGAAATATGTTATTAAGAAATACCCGCCGTAAATTAAAACTAAAACAACTGCAGTTAATATAATTGAACCAAGCAAACCAACTTTTCCAAAGGTTGCTAAAATTGTTGTAGCAAATTTCAAGCCTACAACAGAATGAATAATGGCAATAATTAGTGGGAACATAAAATATATTCCAATCTGTTTAAATAATGCCCTGTTAATCATTTTGTCATCTGTACCTAATTTTCTTAGCATTAAATAACGCTCTTTATTGTCTGTTGACTCAGATAATTCCTTTAATGCAAGTATTGCTGCTGATGAAATCAGGAAAATAATTCCTAAATACATGCCAATAAATGTAACTATGGCTCCAAGCCCGATACATGCTTCTGCTACATCCATTTTTGTATTTATCGAAATCATATTGTAAGTTTTCTTACCCATTATTTTGGTTATCCGGTCATTGTTTTTTATTATTTCATCCTTTGGCGCTGTATTGTACTTTCCTACTAAAGTACTGTCATATACTTCTGCATTTTTAAGTGCACTGTCAGGCAATACAATGATACCCGAATTTTCTTCATTACCTGATAAATTAACAAATCCATATTTGCACTCTCTATATAGGGGAGAATATTCCTTTCCACCTAATTTAATTTTCTCACCATTTTTCAACGCAATGTTTCTTAATTGAACCATTCCCTGAAAGTTTGCTACAACAAGATATTGATTTTCTTTTAGTTTAAAAGTCTTTTGTCCATAAAGTTTTGCCACCTTGTTATAGTCACTTATTTTCATTATATCTTCCTGACTATTTAAAGTTATTCCCTTATATGTTTTTGCTATTTCATTATAGCTGTTTCCAACAACATCTCTTAAAGTAAGCTTCTGTGTCTTATAAGTATCATATTCCACATATTCCCTAAACTCATCTTCTATCTTACAGCCAGCGCTTTCCAATATGCTCTTTACCTTCACCTGCTTATTATTTATAACATCATTTTTTACTTCTTTTCCAACAGTAATTTGAACATCCGCCGGGCACATTTTCTGAATATTTTCTGATAAAGAATTTTTAATTGAAAATGCACTTGATAAAACGCAAATTGTTACAAAAAGCATAATGCATATAATAGTCATCTGAACAACTGTTGTATTTATTTTGCTACTTATCTGTCGTAAAACAAAACTATTTAAACCTTTGTAATATGTGCTTTTTTTCGCCATTACAATTTTAAGTATTAGTCCCGATACTGACCAGAAAAACAGCAATGTGCCAACAATTCCGAGCATTATTGGAATTAAAATATCTATTGAACTTTCTAATTCATTAACGCCAACGGTTACTAAATAATATGCTCTACCTAAAACTACGCATGAAATAATGAAAACCATTATACATACAATAGAATTTTTGTTTTTTATTTTTTCATTTCTTTTTCTTACATTTAGCAAATCTATAAGTTTGCATTTACCAATTGTCCATGTATTAAATACCATTACAAAAACATACATTATGCCAAAATATATTAGTGTTTTTATACAAGCACTTCTTGAAAATACAAATTCAAACTTGCGCATGTCTGCCTCAAACATATTTGCCACAACTATGCTCATTAATTGAGAAAATGCTGTGCCAATAACCAACCCAACTATAAGGGATATTATACCAATTATCAGTGTTTCAAAGAAAAGTACAAGAGATATTTTTCTTTTTCCCATACCTAAAGTCAAATAAACTCCAAACTCCTTATTTCTTCTTTTTATTAAAAAAATAGAAGCGTATATTATTAAACAGCCTAATATAATTGACACAAAAACACTTACACCTGAAAGCATGCCTGTCATTAATTTTATAATATCAGATGTGTTTTTAGAAACATCCAGCATTACTGTTTGTGAATCAATGGCATTAAACACGTAAAATATAGCCACACCTAATATAAGAGTAAAAAATAGATGGCATAATCTTTTATACTCTTTGCTATGTTTTTCGCCGAGAGTTTAAAGAGCATCATTTAAATCTCCCCCTAACATTGTAACTACATTGATTATTTCATTAAAAAATTCTTTTCTACTTCTATCTCCTTTTACAATTTCGTTAAAAATTTTGCCATCCTTAATGAAAATAACTCTTGAACTGTAGCTTGCTGAAAAAGCATCATGCGTAACCATTAATATTGTTGCCTGCAATAAATTATTCAAATACTCAAATCTTTCTAATAACATTCTTGAAGATTTAGAATCCAGAGCCCCTGTTGGTTCATCTGCCAAAATAAGTTTTGGATCATTAATAATTGCCCTTGCACTGGCTACTCTCTGTTTCTGTCCTCCTGACATTTCATAAGGATATTTATTTAAAATATCTTCAATTCCTAAGTCGTAAGCTACTTTTTTTACTTTTAAATTGATTTCCTTATACTTTTCATTTTGAATGGACAATGCTAATGCAATGTTCTCATAAGCTGTTAAAGTATCAAGCAAATTAAAGTCCTGAAAAATAAAACCAAGTTCCTCTCTTCTAAACTTATTTAACTCCTTTGACTTTAAGGCTGTTATGTCCTGACCTGCAACATAAATATGACCTGCTGTTACTTTATCAATTGTTGAGATACAATTAAGCAAAGTTGTTTTTCCTGAGCCTGATGCCCCCATAATTGCAACAAATTCTCCTTTTTCCACTTCAAAAGAAATCCCGTCAATTGCTTTTGTAAGGCTTGATTTACTTCCGTAATACTTTTCGATTTTATCAATAGTTAAAATATTATCCATTGTTATCTCCCTTCCACATGTTTTATGTAATTCATAAAGCTTTATAATCTTCACATTACATAAACAGTGTATACTTTGCCTTGAGATTTGTCGCATTTCTAATATTACTAAACATTACAATTTTGTAATATTAGTTTTTTATGTTTATATTTTAATAATTCTCATATTTGCTCTTAATGTTAGATTTTTAATATTAATTTCTTAAATATTATTTTTTAGCATTATATTTTTAACATTATTTAAATCTAAAACCCATAATAATCATTCTTACCAAACACGATTTTTATTTCTGTATATTCATTTTGGATAGACCAGGCAGAAACCTGATGACCTAATTTGCTACATAGATTTTTTACTATGTACAGCCCCATGCCTGTAGACTTTTGTCCCAGTCTTCCATTCTCACCTGTAAATGATTTTTCAAAAATCTTTTTCAAATCCTGATTTGGAATTCCGATTCCGTTATCATAGATGGATAATATGACTTTTTCTTTTTCTTCTGTGGCACTTATTTTCAGCACAGCCTTTGTATCATTATGAGACATTGCAATATTTTTGCAGTATTTAATACTGTTATTTACTATCTGATTAATAATAAATTCCAGCCATTTTTTATCAGATTTTACTGTTATGTTTTTAATGTTTATTTGTGGTTCAATATTTTTTTCCAAAATATCGTCCTTGTTATTCATAAGAACTTTTCCAACAACCTCTTCCAAATTCACGTCTTTTATTATGTAATCTTTTTCACTGCAGCTACTTCTTACATAATACAAAACCTGTTCAACATAATTATCCAGACGTCTGATTTGCTTTATGTATTTTTCGTCCAACTCATTTTTGTGATTGTGACACATTAAAACAAGACTTGCTATAGGAATTTTCACTTCGTGAATCCACATTTCAACATATTCTTTAAAATCTTCCACGTTTTCCCTGTAATCACTTACGTTTTCAGTCATGGATTTATTAATTTTATAAAGACTTTCCCAAATAAGTTCCCCCTCATAAAAATCCGGTTTAGTTAAGGTTTCCAAAACTAAATATTTTTTGTCCAATCTTTCCACATTAAGAAGAAGTCTGTTATAGAATTTTCTTTTTCTTAAATAATTAATTAGTAATTGCAGCCCGCCTGTAAAAAAATACAAAAATGTAATTATTGCAACTATTTCAACAGGTAAGGCAAAAACTCTCATGACCATTAAAATAACAAAATAGCTGACAGCACTAATTGTTATTGTCAGCCATTTATCTTTTATGTATTTACTTAATTTCATAATAATATGTAACCCTGTCCCTTTCGAGTTTCTATAGCATCTGCGCATCCAAGAGATGCCAGTTTATTTCTCAATCTGCTAATATTGACAGTAAGTGCATTGTCATTAACATATTCCTCATTGTTCCACAAATCTGTCATTAACTGATCTCTTGAAACAATTCTGCCTTTGTTGTTTAACAGCAATGCAAAAATAATCATTTCATTCTTTGTTAAAACAACCTGCTTAGTCTCTGATTTTATTATGCCCCTGCTTAATTCCACATTAAGATTATTGTATTTAACATTGTCAGTTTTTACTTCCATTCTTTTAAAAATATTTTGGATTCTTAACAGAAGAACTGTAGGGTTATAAGGTTTTGTAATAAAATCATCAGCCTCGTAGGACATAGACAAAACTTCATCTACTTCACTTGTTCTGCTGGTAACCATAATTACCGGCACATCTGATTTTTTTCGTAGCTCTTTTAAAACCATTTCTCCATTTAGAATTGGAATATTTATATCAAGCAATATTAAATCTGCTTTGCTTTCTAAAATAAATTCTATTTGATTTTCAAAGTTATCCATTACTATTGTTTCATAGCCACTGTTTACAAGTAACTTCTGCAACTCATTCCTTATGGATACATCATCTTCAACAATTAATATTTTTTTCATTCTATTCCTTTTATCTGTTTACGGATATTATTGATTTTATGACTTTTTGCTTCAATCATTTTCTAAATTTTACTTACCCCGGTTCTTGCATAACTACTTTTTTCTTATACTAATTCTGCCTCAACTATTTTTTTATCGATTAATTTAACTTTATTTTTACTCAACTATCTACATAATTAGATTACTTTAGCAGCCATAACAAATTCTCTGATTTTCTCTCTGCTTTTGCCAACTCCGTTGTCGTTTTCAACTCCTGATGAAACATCTACGCCATCAGGTTGTACTGCTTTTATGCCATCTCTTACATTATCTCCGTTAAGTCCGCCGGCTAATATAAATAACTTATCGTCTCGTTTAATGTTATTTAATAAGCTCCAGTCAAAAGTTTCTCCACTGCCGTATGTTGGGGCATCAAAAACATAGCCTTTTATATTTCCTATGTTTTTGTACTTTCCAAGTTCTTCTAAATCGTTTACATTAAAAGCCTTTAAAACATCAATTAATGTTTCATTAAACAAACCATCCGGCAAGTCTTTATGAATCTGCACAAAGTCAAAGCCTGCATTTTCAATGCTTTTTACCTGCTCAATGCTAGGCGACACAACCACTGCAACCTTTTTTATATTTTCATTTAGAGAAGCCATGATTTCTTTTGCCTTCTCCAAAGTTATATTTCTTTTACTTTTGGGAAAATATAAAACCATGCCAGCCATGTCTACATTATTTTCATTTAAATATTCTGTTTCTTCAACATCTGTAATACCGCAAATTTTTACTATCATATTCCTATTACTTTTAATTTAAATATGGAAACACTTTTGTATGTCTTTTGTTTTTCCAAGTACCAATAAGTTAGCCCCTTCTTTCAGGACAGTATCAGGCATAACCTGCAAATTCATATCATTTTCCTTCTTAATTGCCAAGACATTTATTTTGTATTTTCGTCTTAAATCTAAATCCTGTATTTCTTTTCCAATCCACTCTTTTGGAATCTCAACTTCAATTATTGAACAGCCTTCTCCCACGTCAATGTAATCTGAAATATGATTAGCTGTATATCTTATTGCTGTCCAGTTAGCAAGTTCACGTTCAGGATAAACTACCTGGTCTGCTCCATTTCTTACCAAAAACTTGGCGTGTACATCTCTTGCAGCTCTTGAGACAACCATCTTGGCACCTTTTTCTTTCAACAAAGATGTTGTCTCTAAAGAATTTTGAAAATCGTCTCCAATTGCCACAAAACAAACATCAAAATTATCCACACCTAATGTATCCAAAAATTCTTCATTTGTCGAGTCTCCTATTTGAGCACTTGTGACGTAAGGTAATACCGCATTAACCCTGTCTTCCTTTACGTCAATTGCCATTGTCTGATGACCTAATTCATCTAATGTTTTAGCAATATGTCTGCCAAATCTACCTAATCCAATTAATAAAACTGACTTCATTTTCCCTCCATACAATTTATATACATTTCTATTTCTTGTATTTTTACGCCTCATTCATTTTCATTCCTGATTCTTCATTTATCATGACGCATTATAATTCTTTACTATTTTACTTTATCCTACCATAATTTTCTCTTCAGGTAATCTAGATACATTATAATTCTTATTTGATAAAGTTGCAAAAATAACTGTTAAGCCACCAACTCTGCCTAAAAACATTAACACAATTAATACTATTTTGGAAACCATGGACAAAGATGGTGTAATTCCCAAGCTTAAACCTACTGTTCCAACTGCCGATGCTGTTTCAAACAAAGATTTCATTATAGGAATGTTATCTGCAATACTAATAACAATACCGCCAAACATAAACAAAAATGTGTACATTAACAGTGTTGCCGAAGCTGACCTTGCCACTTCATTGGACAGTCTTCTTTTAAATAAATGTGCATCCTGCCTTTTCCTAAAAACTGCTACGGCTGTTGAAAATAATACTGCCACTGTAGTAACTTTCATACCACCGGCTGTTGAACCAGGTGCTGCACCTATAAGCATTAAAATAATAGTAATTAACTGTCCCACACCTGATAATTGGTTTAAATCTACTGTGTTAAAGCCTGCTGTTCTAGGTGACACAGCCTGAAATAAAGATGCCAAAACCCTGTCTTTTTCTGAATCGAAATTCCAAGTTGCTTTTCCAAATTCAAAAAAATAAAAATATAGCACCGGTACAATTATTAATATTGATGTTACTCCAAGAATAACTTTACTTTGCATTCTGTATCTTCCAAAATGAAGTTTGTGCTTTTTTATGTCATCCCATGTAACAAAGCCAATACCGCCAATTATAATTAAAAGCATTATTACAACATTAATTAAAACTGAAGATGAAAATGTTGTTAGTGAAGAATAATGCTCTCTTACACCCATTAAATCAAAACCTGCGTTACAAAAGGCTGATATTGAATGAAATAATGAATACCATATACCTTTTATAATGCCAAACTGTTTTGCAAATTCAGGATACATTAACACCGCGCCTGCCAATTCAAAAATAAGCATCATCTTCACAATAAAACCTGTTAGTCTCACTATACCACCCATTTTATGTGCTGATATTGCCTCCTGCATAAGTGTTCTCTGCCTTAAACCTATTTTTCTACCTGACATTCTTGTTAACAGTAGTGCTATTGTTATAACACCCATGCCGCCAATTTGAATTAAAACTATAATAACACCTTGACCAAAGGCTGACCAGTAAGTAGCCGTATCGTGAACTACAAGTCCTGTTACGCATGTAGCTGATGTTGCTGTAAATAAGGCATCCACTACAGATGTAAATTCTCCTGAGCTACTTGAAATTGGAAGTGTCAAAATAAAGGTTCCTAAAACTATAACGCCTAAAAACCCGAAAAATATAAATCTTGATGTTGATATATGTCTACTCTTCTTCATGTTATCTCTTTCTACTCCATGTGGTTTTTGACAATAAAATTAAGATTGGGAATATTTCCAATCTTCCTGCAAGCATGTCACCTATTAAAACCAGTTTAGACCAATCGCTAAACATTGAATAGTTTGATGCCGGACCAACCATATCCAGTCCCGGTCCTATATTGTTAAAGCATGATGCTACACTTGAAAAATTAGTAAGTATACTGTGACCATCAACAGAAATGAAAATGAAACTTAAGAAAACAATAACTATGTATGCAACAAAGTAACTATTAACCGCCGAAACAACTTCTTCTTTTACAACATTTCCACCCATTCTGATAACTTCAACTTTTCTTGGATTTAAAGTCTTTCTAATGTTTCTTTTTACACTTTTTAAAATAATAAGTAAACGGCCACATTTAAGACCACCGCCTGTACTTCCGCCGCAGGCACCAACAAACATAAGCATAAGTATTATTGTTTTTGAAAAATTAGGCCACAGATTAAAATCTTCTGTAGCAAAACCTGTTGTGGTAATAATACTTGATACTGTAAATGCCGCATGATGTAGTGCTTGTCCTACTGATGAAAACATACCCGAAATGTTTATTGTTATAAGAGCTACGCTTGATAAAATAAGAACAACGTATGTTCTAAGTTCACTATCTTTTATTATTGACTTGAATCTTCTTAATAATACTAAATAATAACAACTGAAGTTCACGCCAAATAACAGCATAAAGATGGTACAGACATTCTGTATGTATGGGCTGTAGCCTGCCATACTGTCTCCTTTAATACCAAAGCCACCTGTTCCTGCAGTACCAAATGCTGTACAGACTGCATCAAAAACAGGCATTTTTCCAATAATTAAAAAGATAAAATTAAGTCCCGTAAGTCCTATATACATTAAATACAAAATAAGTGCTGTATCTCTCATTCTTGGAGCCAGCTTACCAACTGTTGGTCCCGGACTTTCTGCTCTTAACAAATGCATTGTGAATCTGTTGCTTTTTCCATCAGCCGGTGCAATGGCAAGTAAAAATACAAGGACACCCATCCCCCCAAGCCAATGACTAAAACTTCTCCAGTAAAGCATACCTTTTGACATAGCTTCAACATCTGTTAAAATTGAAGCTCCTGTTGTTGTAAAACCTGATACTGTCTCAAATAATGCATCTACAAATGAAGGAATTTCTCTTGAAATAAAAAATGGTAAACAGCCTAATATACTAAGAACAATCCAGCCTATACCCACTGAAACCAAACCTTCCTTTGCAAAAAATCGCTTATTTGCCTTTCTACATAATACATATAGCAACGAAGCAATACCTAATATAATTACAATAGAAACTATAAATCCTATAACTGCATTCAAATTCTGACATGCTGCACTAATAATTAATGCCGGAAGCATAAATGCCGCTTCTACAGCTAAAATCTGTGATACAAATTTTCCTACAACTTTATAATTCATAATTTCCTCTCAGTCATTGAAATATATCATTTAATTGATGTAATACTATATCCCCTGTTGCTACCACAATAACAGTATCTCCATTTTGGAAATATGATTCACCATTTGGAATTTCTGTTTTTCCTTTATGTGTTATACATGCAATAATAACATTATTTACTAATTTCATGTTTTTAAGTGGAACACCACAATTTTTTGTTTTCTCATCTGCAATGAACTCTACTGCTTCCGCCTGTCCATCTGCAATATTGTGAACTGATATAGCCATTCCTGTCTGTGCCCCTAAGGCTCTAACATAACTGACTATTGTATTACAACATAATTCCTTTGGGCATACTACACTACCTAAATTAAGGCTGTCCTGAATACTGCTTCTGTCAGTATGTCCTACTTTTGTAATAACTTTCTCCACGCCACATGCCTTAGCATACATGGAAATAATTATATTTAACTCATCCATTCCTGTTAAGGTAATAAAAGCGTCACAGTTACTTATGCCCTGGCTTTCAAGTAATGTTTTTCTACTTGCGTCACCATGAATTACAGTAACTTCAGGAAGAAGTTCAGCTAACTCCCTTGCTCTATCTTCGTCTTTTTCAATTACCTCTACGGCTACTCCCAAGTCAATTAATATCTTTGACAGATAATAGCTTACTTTTCCACCACCGCAAATAATTGCATGTTTTACCTTGTGAGATAAAAAGCCTAAGTTTTTCAATAAAATAGTAAGGTTCTGTGATGGTGCTGTAACGTAAATTCTATCTCCTTCTTTTAAGATAAAATCACCATTTGGAATATGCACTTCACCGTTTCTTCTAACGGCACAAACCAATACCTTACATTTTACAATTCCATAAAGATCATTTAATGAAATATCTTTTATAATGCTGTCACTATTTATTCTAAGTTCTACTAATTCCACTCTTCCTTTTGCAAAAGTATCTCTCTGTAAAAATCCCGGATATTTTAACAATCTTTCAATTTCCACTGCTGACTGCTTTTCCGGATTAACTGTTAAAGATAAGCCAAAGGCATCGCGCATGGTATATATTTGTTCACTGTATTCAGGATTTCTGATTCTTGCAATAGTATGTAGTTCAGGATTCATCTTATGTGCTGTCATGCAACAAAGCAAATTAATTTCATCTGCACTTGTAGATGCAATTAAAACATCAGCTCTGTCAACTCTTGCTTCAGACAAAACAGACATTAAGGCACAATTTCCATTAACAGCCATAATATCGTATCTCTCCAAGCTTGCGTCTAATACTTCTCCATTAGTGTCTATTAAGGTTATGTCATAACCTTCCGCTGATAACTTCCTAGTAAGATTTGCACCTACTTTTCCATCTCCAGCAATAATAATCTTCATGAGATTTTCCTCCACATTCTTATCGTTAATGCAATGAATAACTTTATGGCAACATCTATAGTATAGCACTATTATTTATAATCTCAACAACTGTTAAAAAATAGTTACAACTTTTAAAAATAAGTTACAACCTTTGACAAGTCCTCAAAGATTTCTTCAGTCATTTTTCTGTATTCTTCCTCAGGATATTTCATGTCAGGTATACATATAACTTTAATTCCGCCGTCATGAGCCGCTTTTATGCCTGCCTCTGAGTCTTCTAAAACAAGTGCTTCCTCAGGCTGTACATTCACCTTCTTACATGCCTTTAAAAATACCTCAGGATTAGGTTTTCCATTAACAACCTCATCACCACAAATTTCGCCGTCAAAATACTGTGCAATTCCTGCCTGTTTTAAAATCACATCAACTCTGTCTCTATTACTGGAAGTTGCAACCATTGTTTTATAATTGTTTTCTTTAAGATATTTAAGTAACTGAACAATTCCTTTTTTTAATGGCACTCCCTTTGTTTCAAACTCTTCTGCCATTCCCTTATGAACATAATCTATACATTCCTCATAAGGGAAATCCTCGCCATATTCATTAGCTATAATGCTTTTGCAGACAGGTTGTATTTTTCCCAGTAGATTTTTGTAAAAATCCACTGTCATGTCTTCTCCTCTTTTTTGTAAATATCTTCGATGCCACTCATAAGTAACTCTCTCGCTGTCAATCATGAGCCCATCCATATCAAAAATTACTGCCTTAATCATTTATCTTCTCCTTCAAAAAAAGTCCTTAGTGTTCAACTATTTTAACACTAAAGACCTATTTTATTCAATGGTTTTATATTCTATTTTCAAAGCCTTCTTTAAAACTTTTCAAAATACGTCTGCCACTTTTTAACTCTCCGAAATCTTCCTTTAATTTAATAAGATAATTGGAATAATCTGCAAACTTAACATAGTCGCAATTAACTATTTCACTTTTGTTACACTTCAAAAATTTCGTTGAACCTAATTCAAGAATTAACTGTTTTGTCGACTTGTAAGGTGCTTCTACAATCTCTCCATTTTTGCAATAAATTGACAATGTAGAAATTTTGTTATCTATGTAAACAATATCATTTATTTTTACCGGGCATACAATACCATTTGTTTTAAAATAAATATATTCTCTTTCCTTTTTCGCTGTGTAATTTTTAAGAGTAAACTGAACTGCTTCTTTGAATTCATCTTCTCTGTAATATTTATCAAAATACTGATAGCAATGTAAATGTGCATAGGCGTGTAGTTTTGGATCCTCCAGCGATGTTGTAAAAATAATTGGCGTTGCCTTGTATCTTTCTATTTCTCTTATATTATCAGCAAAAGTCATACCTGACATATCACCGTTTTTTGTTTTTTCCAAAATTATGTCTACAATAAATAAATCGATACTATATTCCATGGCATATCTGTAGGCATCAGCACAATTATCTGCCTTAAAAATCACAACATCTTCAAGCTGTTCTAAAATATCGCAGGCTCTATCCATGTGTCTCTTGTTATCTTCCACTATCAATATTTGTTTATCTGTTGATTGCATTTGTTTTTCAATCCCCTTTTTCTTATTTTTTAGTTAATTATTCATTTTGAAAATTTCAAATTTAATTATTTTAATTTTCTATCAAAACTTAGTTATTTTGATTGAATTATTTTGATTTATTAAACTTAGCTATTTTGATTGAATTACTTCAATTTAGTTATTTAGCTTTAATTATTTACTAAATGTTTTGTTTAACAATATATCAAATTCTCTTTTCTTCTCTCTGCCACTGAGGCTTTCAAAATACAATTGAAACTCCCTACAGTCGCTAACCTCGCCTTTTAATATGTAATCTGTACTAACGTCAAAATACTTACTAAGTTTTATGCATCTGTCTATTTGTAAATCATTTTCACCTTTTTCAATATTCTGATAAAAAGGAACTGACTCAATCCCCAATATTGATGCCATTTTTTCCTGAGACAGATTATGCTCTCTTCTAAGTGCCTTAACACGCTGACCTATTTCAATATTTTCTTTCGTTATTTCCTTTTTCTTCATTTGTCATCTCCATAGTTATTCTATATGAATTTTATATGGTTTAAATGTTTTATTCTACATCCCTTGGTAGTTTTACTGCATACCTTAGGTGTGTATTTTTCTTTTATAGCAAGAATATTATTTTGTTTTTATCTCTTTTTGAAGAATAAAAATAGCACTTCCATAATCCTATATAATAGGGTTATAAAAATGCTATCTTTTATGTTTTATATTCTTTTGTAAATTAAAGCCGGACTTGAAATATTATCCCCAAACTTCTTCGGCAATTTCTTTTACTAATTTTATCTTTGCCCACTGCTGTTCTTCTGTTAATTTATTTCCAATTTCACAAGAAGCGCATCCGCACTGTGGACTTAAATATAATCTGTCTAAAGAAACATATTTAGATGCTTCCTTTATTCTGTTTATTACTGTTGTTTTGTTTTCTAATTCAGGAGATTTTGTTGTAATTAATCCAAGTACAACTTTCTTATTCTCACCAACTGACTTAAGTGGCTGGAATCCACCTGAACGTTCATCATCATATTCTAAATAATATGCATTAACATTTTCCTTTGCAAATAATGTTTCAGCTACACTGTCATAAGCTCCTGAGCTTGCGTAAGTTGAATGGAAATTTCCTCGGCAAACATGAGTATTTATTGTCAAATCTTCCGGAGCTGAATCAATTGCTAAATTATTTATATCTAATAACTGTTTCTTGATTTTTTCTAAGCCTTCCTCATCTGTATCAAAAATTGCACAGGCATTTGGATCAACAACCATTCCCCATGAGCAGTCATCTAACTGTAAATTTCTGCAGCCCTTGTCATATAAATCTTTAATGAATTTCTTATAACCATCTGCAATGTCCTTTACTAATTCTTCCTTGCTATCATAATACTTTTTAGTATTTTCCCATGCAAAAGGCATAATCATCTGTTCTAAGAACTGAGCCGGTGCAGGTATGGTAAGCTTTGCTACAGTGTTCTCATCTTCAAACTGTTTTAAAAATTCATAATGTTCAATAAAAGGATGCTTGCCACTTAACTTGATTTTTCCAACTACATAAGTGTCATCAATCATAGCATCTTCTCCATGGAATGGAAGACCATGTTCTGTCTTGCTGTGACCTACACCGTCAAAAGCCCACATGAAATCTAAATGCCATGTGGCTCTTCTAAATTCTCCATCTGTAATGGCATGTAAGCCAATTTCTTTTTCCTTGACTACAAGTTCAGTAATTGCCTTGTCTTCAACTTCTGTTAACTGTTCTTTTGTAATCTCACCCTGTTCGTACTGCTTTCTTGCTTCTTTTAAATATTCAGGTCTTAAAAAGCTACCAACGTGGTCGTATCTAAATGGTGTTTTATTATACATATTTTTCTCCTATTCGTTTATATATTGCTAATTGCTATGATGTTAATATATCAACGATAAAAAAAATTGTATAATACATTTTTCTTTTACTTGGTTATAGTTTTAAACTATGGCTGTGATATTTAAATTACTACTTTTCAATGCATGTTTTCTAATATCTTTCTTACCTGATTTAAAATATAATTTTGTTTTCTAATCTATTTACTACTTACTTTGAAATAAATTTTTGTTTTTTAATTTATTTACTACTTATTTTGAAATATATTTTCTTATTTACCAATATATTTCTTCAAAGCTTCCACATATATTTTTCCCAGTGGGCTTAAACCTGATTTTTTGTGGGTAATATATCCGATTCTCATGTTTTCATTCCCCTCAAGCGGTACTGCGATAATGTTTGCTCCATTTAATTCCTTATCAATTACTCCACTGCAAACAGTATAACCATTAAGACCAATCAAAAGATTAAACAAAGTAGCCCTGTCTCTTACACGAATATTTTTCTTTTTTTCCTCACTTGAAAAAATTTCTTCAGAATAATAAAAAGAGTTATGTTCACCCTGTTCAAAGGACAAATACGGATATTCTTCCAAATCTTTAAAAGTAACCTTTTTCTCTTTCGCCAAAGGATGTTTACTGCTTATAAAAACATGTGGTTTTGCAACTAAAAGTTCCGTAAACTTTAGCTCATTTGACTTCAACTCCTTATTTAAAATCACCTGATTAAAGTCATTTAAATAAAGAACGCCTATTTCACTTTTCATTTTTGCCACATCTTCTATGATTTCGTAAGTCTGTGTTTCCCTTAAACAAAAATCATATTTTTCTTTTCCATATTCCTTAATAAGTTCTACAAAAGCATTTACAGCAAAAGAATAATGCTGTGTAGAAACACAAAACTTTAATTTTCTGCCACTTGTGCCCTTGTATCTTTCCTCTAAAAGTTGTGACTGCTCTAAAACCTGTCTTGCATAGCCTAAAAACTCCTCACCCTCTTTTGAAATAACAATGCCTTTATTGGTTCTTCTGAAAATTTCAATGTTCATTTCTTTTTCAAGGGCATGTATGGAATTAGTCAAACTGGGCTGCGATATAAACAACTGTTTTGCAGCTTTTGTCAAAGTTCCCGTATCTGCAACTGCTATCACATATTTTAACTGCTGTAAAGTCATATTTGTAAATCCTTTCTTTTTCAATTATAAACGAAATTGTAACATATATCCAACTACACCACCAATTACTGAACCAACCATCCAATAGCACCAGCTAAAAAGAGCCACAAAAAACATTACTTTACGACCTCTTTTGGTTTCACCGTCAACAGTACAGTTTACAGCATAAGTTTCATCTGTCATAGTCATCTAAGAAGTGATGTTTCTCCCCTGATTTCTTGTATGAAATAACTGTATCTAAATTTACATTTTCAACGCTTTTGAAAATATTGCTCTCCACATAAGGATTAACCTGTTTTAAGTTTTTAATAAGTTCTTTTATTTCCACACGCTTTGATCTGTTTTCTTCATTGTTACAGGTTGTGCAAGTGTCTGTAAACTTGCACGCACACTGTATGAAATGTAAGTCGTTATAGTCTCTCCATGACTTAATGTCATCTTCACGAATTAAATATAACGGTCTGATTAATTCCATGCCTTCGAAATTTGTACTGTGAAGTTTTGGCATCATTGTCTGAACCTGAGCACCGTACAACATACCCATTAATATTGTCTCAATAACATCATCGTAATGGTGACCTAATGCGATTTTGTTGCAACCTAATTCCTGTGCGAAACTATATAAATGGCCTCTTCTCATTCTTGCACATAAATAACATGGTGACTTTTCCACATTAAATACTGACTCAAAAATATCTGACTCATATATATCAATTGGGATGTTTAGTTTCTTTGCATTGTCTTCAATGACTTTTCTATTTTCAGGACTATAACCTGGATCCATAACTAAAAACTTCACATCAAAATCAAATTTGTTATGTCTCTTTAATTCCTGAAAAAGTTTTGCCATAAGCATTGAATCTTTACCACCTGAAATACAGACAGCAATTTTGTCTCCCGGTTTTACCAGTTCGTAAGTGTTTATTGCCTTGGCAAACTTAGACCAGATAGTTTTCTTATATTTTTTTCTAATACTCTGCTCTACATCCTTTGCTTTGTTTTCTGCAATTTCTTCGTTCATTGTGTCCATAAGCCACGCAATGTAACCACCTTCAAGATTCACTGCATCATAGCCCTTTTCACAAAGATTCTCTGCTATTTCTAAACTGTTTTTTCCTCTTGCACAACATATAATTAATTTTTTTGAAAAATCTATATTCTCATTATTCTCTATGTTATCAGGGGAAACATGTATTGAACCAGGTATGGCACCATAAGAAATATCCAATTCACTTCTAATGTCTATAACCTGATATGAATCTTTATCCAATGCTTTCATTTCTTTTGCTGAAATGTTCATAATTTTCCTCCAAATATTATATAAGTATCATTTGATTACTAATAATCTTTTATAATTATCTTTATAACTACTTTTTTTGTAATTTTTTTCTACTTTGTCCAAAATATTTTTCTGTAGAAAACATGTGCTAAATAACCTACATCAAAATTATACCGATAAATCTTTGACAACTTCACCTGCAATAATCAAGCCAACTACTGATGGTACAAATGCCACACTACCCGGAATTGCTCGTCTTTCAGTGCATTTGTGTTTTGCTTCCGGTGGGCAGATGCAGTTTGCTCTACAACTAATTGCCATGTCTTCAACAGGTGTCATTGCAGGCTCTTCTGAATATACAACCTTTAATTTTTTTACACCACGTTTCTTTAACTCTCTTCTCATTACCTTGGCTAAAGGACATACCTTTGTCTTGTATATATCAGCCACCTTAAATGCACTAGCATCAAGTTTATTTCCTGCACCCATGCTACTGATGATTTTTACATTTTTCTCCTGGGCTTTCATAACTAATGAAATCTTTGCCGTAACAGTATCTACAGCATCTACAATGTAGTCATATTCATCAAAAGGGAACTCATCAGCATTTTCAGGTAAAAAGAAACACTTATAAGTGTTTACCTTTGCATCAGGATTAATTTCTAATATACGTTCCTTGCAAACATCTACCTTATATTTTCCTACAGTTTTTCTTGTAGCTATAATCTGTCTGTTTAAATTAGTTAAACAAACCTTATCGTCATCTATTAAGTCAAATGTTCCTACGCCACTTCTAACTAAAGCTTCTACAACGTAGCCGCCTACTCCACCTACTCCAAAAATAGCAACTCTTGAGTTTTTTAACTTCTCCATTGCTTCTTTTCCCAGTAATAATTCTGTTCTTGAAAATTGTGTTAGCATTATTTTCTCCTTACATATAAACAGCGGATGCACTGCACCCGCATTGTTATAATTCCTAGTAATAATATAGGTAAATATTATAAATGTGGTAATTATCTTTGTCAAACATTTTATTTTAAATGAGTTCCTTCGTGGTCTCTCAAGAAGAACATTAATTCAATTTTTGCTCTGTGATAAGCAATAAACTCATCTTTTTCAATTAAATCAAGAATTTCCTCTTTTGTAGCCCACCTTACAGCTTTAACTTCTCTTAGAGCAATTGTTACATCCTTAATGTCTACATCTTTTTCAACTAAGTAACAATCATCAAAGCCTCCATGGAAATTAATTGTAAAGGCCGGTCTGACTTCACTTAAGTCAAGCTCAATTCCAAGTTCCTCCATAGTTTCCCTGCTTGCAGCTTCACTACTTGTCTCTCCTGCAATCACACTGCCACCAACACTTACATCCCAAAGATTTGGCCACAACTTCTTATCTTCCTGTCTCTGTTGAATAAGCATTTCACCTTTACTGTTAAAAATAGAAACATGTACCACTGTTCTGTAAAAGCCTTCCGGTACCTCTTCGTTTTTGTTAATTGTGTTGCCTGTTCTAATTCTGTCCTTTGTGTACAAATCCCATTTTTCCATTTGCTTATAAACCTTTCCTAACTCATTTTTGTTATTAACAATTGATGATTTCTTCTGCAAGTTTTTCCATCTGTTCTATGTTTTCTTCCTTCATAACAGACTTAACTGTTACCATATTCTCGCATACTTTAACATCCTTCATTGGCTCTAACAGCCCCTTCATAACTTTTCCGGCTAATGGAGCCCAGGAGCCATTTTCAATAAGTCCTACTGTTCTCTTCTGGTAACTCTTATTAGCTAATCTGTTTAAGAAATCTTCCATAACCGGGAAAACTCCGCCGTCATAAGTAGCTGCTGCAAGAATCATTCTGTCATATCTGAAAGCATCTTCAATTGCTTCAGCCATGTCATCTCTTGATAAATCCATAACTGAAACTTTTTCAACACCCTTCTCTTTTAAGATTTCAGCCATTTTTTCACCGGCTTTAATAGTGTTTCCATGTATAGATGCACATGCAATTAGAACACCTTTGTCTTCTGGTTCATAACTACTCCATGTTGCGTATTTGCCAATGTAATATGAAAGATTCTCTTTTAAAATTGGTCCATGAAGTGGACAAATAGTATTAATTTCAAGGGCTGCTGCTTTTTTAAGTAAAGTCTGAACAGGCATACCGTACTTACCTACAATATTAAAGTAATATCTTCTTGCTTCACATGCCCAATCTTCATCCGCTGATAGGGCACCGAACTTTCCAAATCCATCTGCTGAGAAAAGTACCTTCTCTGACACTTCGTATTCCACCATAACTTCCGGCCAGTGAACCATTGGTGCCATTACGAATTTAAGTGTATGAGATCCTAAATTAAGTTCTTCGCCTTCTTTTACAACAATGCTTCTTTCCTGTAAGTTTTCAATTTCAAAAAACTGTGGTAACATTGCCAACGCTTTTGCACTTAGTACAATTTTTGCTTCAGGATATTTTTCTGTAACTTCCTTAATACTTCCCGAATGGTCAGGCTCTAAATGTGAAACAATTAAATAATCTACACTTCTGCCTGCTAATGCATTAGATAGATTATCTAACCACTCACTTGTTTTTCTTTCATCAACAGTATCCATTACTGCTGTTTTCTCATCTATAATTACATAAGAATTGTATGAAACACCATTTGGAACTACATACTGACTTTCAAATAAATCTATGTCTGTGTCATCAACTCCTATGTACTTAATTGCATCTGAAATATATGTATCGCTCATATTCTTCCTCCTTTGAATTCAAAACTATTTTATAGTATATCACGTCACAATATATGTGAAAAGAAATTCTGAAGCAATTTTTATTACACAAAAAATGAGGTCTGACATTGTCATAACCTCATTATTTTAATTTTCTATTTTCTTCCACAACACTGTTTGTATTTCTTTCCTGAGCCGCATGGGCATTTATCGTTAGGATAAATTTTCTTACCATGTGTAACACCTGTGTTCTTTGGTTTTGACTGATTACTCTGTGTATTCAAGTCAACTCTTCTTGGTGCTTCAAGTGGTGTAAAACCACGATTTAAAATCATTCTGCTGTTGTTCCAAAGATTCTGAACATACTGTGCCAAGGCACTAATCTGAAGGTCACTGTCTAAATGAACGCCCTCTTCGTTTTTAATCATTTCAAAAACTTCTCTAATTTCTGCCCCTGACATAATCTCTGACTGTACACGCTGGCATAAGTTAGTTGCATGTTCTTCTGTCATGTTCATCTTGCGAATCATATAATCTTCAAAGTTCTGGGCTTCCATTGTTTCAGGTAAAATACCATATGTTCCAAGAGACATAATTTCCTTCTTTGTTGGAATATAATATGCTCTGTCACCCTGTGCCTTTATTAAACCTCTGTCATTTGGATAAAAGAAACTATAGTAAACTTTTCCATCGTGAACCTGGTATAAACTTAATTCATAAGGGATACTTTCAATTCTCTCAATAAGCTGTTCTTCTGTTTCATCGTACTTAACACCTTTTTTCATCATATCAAGAATAACTGAAACAGGTGCTATACCGTGTAAAAAACCTGAAGTCTTTAAGCAACAGAAAAGAAAACTGTTAATTTTTCTTTTTGCTTCAAACTCTTCGTCTGAAATTTCTTCATATCTTTTAACTACATCTGCCGGTGCTGTATACTGTTTTTCAGAAATTCTACCCATGTATGAAGCACCATATAATTTACTATATAAAATCTTGCTTGTAGTATCATCTTCTTCGTTATTATCTCTATTTCTAAATGCTTCGATTTCCTCATCAGTCATATACTGGAAGTATTTCACCATTTCTTCAGCACTTAACATTTTTTCAATAATTGTTTCAATTAATGGACCTTTATTTAGTTTAGATATGCCTTTAATGCCTTTCATTTTTGCAATATCTTTTAAATCATCTTTATTAAAATCTTCAAAAATATCTTTTAATAATATTTCCTTACGATTTTCTGACTTAGCAACTTTCATATAAACTCCTTTTCTCTTAACTTTAGTATATTAATTATATTTAAAGTATTCTTACCATAAATATTTAATTTCTAAATCAGGTGCTATGCACCATAAAACAATTTCAATCCACACATTATATTACTTTGATTTTTTTATCTTGTAAACTAAAAAATTTAAGTTTGAAAAAATTTTAAGTATTTTTCATAGATTTTCCTGTATTTTTCTCTTTGTTTTTGCACTTTTGACAATATACTTCTTACAATAAACCAAGTTTTTCAAAAGCATTATAAATGCCATCGTTGTTTATGTCTGTTGTTACCATGTCTGCTTTGTCTTTTAAATCAGGAATTGCATTACCCATTGCAATGCCTGTTCCTGCAAACTCAATCATTTCAAAATCATTTGGGCCGTCACCAACTGCAACTGAATTGACAACCGATACCTGAGCGGCTTTTAAAAATTCTCTCATGCCTATAGCCTTATTAACACCTGCAATGGTAATCTCACCACCGTTTTTCTGATTGTTATAACTAAGTGGTGTATTTTCAAAATCAGGTGCCAAATCAGCTGCCACCTTGTCTCCCGGAAAAGGTCCTGTCTGATAAACAGCTTTCTCCTGATTGTCCGGTGTCCAAACATCTTCTCTTATTTCCATTTTACCAAAAGTATTTTCTATATGTTTCTTACTTGCACCTGCCTTAACAAAACCTTCTGTTAATTTTTCCTTGCAGTTTTCCGTTGTAATAAGTCTTGTGTCCGTTTGAATACTGAAAATAAAATTGTTATCTTTTAAATAATGACCTAACTTTTCTCTCTGCTCTTTTGTCATACATTTGTGATAAACAACTTTTCCTTCATATTCCACATACGCTCCTGCTGCTGCAACTATACCGTCTATCCCTAAGTCCAGAACTTCCTTCGCTATCTGGAATTTACTTCTACCTGAGCAGACAACCATGTAATGTCCATTTTCTCTTGCTTTTCTAATGGCTGTTTTGGTTGATTCAGGTATGTTACCAAAGAAATCAACTATTGTTCCATCTATATCTAAAAATACAACTTTTTTGTCCATTTTCTACCTCATTCTATCTTTTACTTAAAAGCTTTCCTGTCTTTTTGCTGAATCTATAATATTTTTTCTTTATTTTCTGTTTACCTTTTAGCATGCCCTTTTTCTTTGAAAAATAGTAAGTAGCATTTTTGTATGTTACCCAACCGTTTTTCTTATAACCTTTTGAGTTAAAATAGTAGCTGCTAACACTGTCATTATAAATTTTACTTCTTAATATAACTCCATTGCCTTTTGCCAGATATTTTTTGTTTTTAACTATAAACCAGCCTGTTTTTAAAACACCTGTTTTGGAGTTAAGATAAAACTTATTTTTTCCTACAGTTATGAAACCTTTATCCATTTTGGCATTTTTGCTGTTAAAATGATACCATCTGCCATTTACCTTAACCCAGCCTGTAATCTTCTTACCACTAGAGTTAATGTAATATGTAGATTTTCCCTTTTTATTTAAGGTGCCTGAAATGTTCTTTTTACTTAAATTATAATAAGTAACTATACCTTTTGCGTCTGCTACACCTAATTTTTTTCGTTTTGCAGTTGTTTTCAAAAACTTTTTGCAGTCACTTTTGTTGGTAATAAATCCATGTTCAACAATAATACTAGGTATCTTGTTATAAATGCCTTCTCGTACAATTGAATAGTAATCTGCTCTAGCCTTGTTTGGATAATAATAATCATTGGACTTTCTTAAAAGGAAACCACCGTTATACACCCCTGCCAGCTGAAGATTATCCAAAATTTTTTTTCCTAATTTCGTTGTTTTTATACCTACAGAAGTTCTGTAACCCGAATTATATGCAGAAAGCAAAAGTGCTCCTTTTCTGCTTGGGCTTGGGTCTGAATTAATGTGAAGACTTACTAAAAAATCTGCGTCTAGTCTTTTTGCCATATTATTTCTTGCTACAAGACAACCTGCAAGACTTGCAGTTGATAAACAATTACCATTTGTTCTTGTCATGTAAACTGTCATGTCACTAAACTTATTAAGATAGTCCCTGCAGGCAAGTCCAATATCCAATGTGATTATTTCTTCCTTTAAACCATTACCATGAGCTCCTATATGTACTTTGCAATGTCCCGGATCTAACAAAATTATTTTGGACTTAACAGGTGAAAGATTAGACTCTGTGTATTTTTCCACAGTTGTTGTTTCCTGCGGTTTCGTAGTTTCAGCGGGTGTTGTCTGTTCCGGGGGTGTTGTTTCATTTGGTGTAGTCTCTTCCACAGTTGTTGTTTCTACCTGTGTTGTAGTTTCCTGTTCCACTGCGGCTAAAACATTGTTAGAAAAAACAATTCCCAAACCTAATAAGAATGTAGTTGTTCCTATATAAAATGTTCTTTTTAATTTTCTCATAATTATCTCCTGTATTCTTAAAAACTGTAGAATATATTTAAACAATACATTCTACAGTCTTACTTTTATCACTTTCAATCAAGCTACAGGAAACATTATAACACAAATGTTTCTTATTTATTTAATTTTTATAAACTCTGAGTTTATATTCTCAGATGTATTTGCCTTTGGAACATAAATTACAACACGATAAGATGTTGTATATCTGCTTATCATTTCTTTAAAATCGTCCAAGTCATCATCAGAATCTTTAACTTTATTTCCCATGAATCTCTGTATATCTGCATTTTGGAATCCATAAACATTTAATGCTATATATTTCTTATTTAAAGATTTATTAGTTATAACGAATTTATTGTTTTCTACAGAAACATTAATGTCTGAATCAGCAAAAATATCATCTATCAAAGAACTTTTAGTAGTTGGGATATATTTTCTAACAACTACTTTTGCTTTATCTCCCTGTCTTATTTCTACATTTTCAACTCCAATGGCATCCATGTCGCTATGTCCGTAACCCTCCTCTACTACTTTCATGCCTGCCGGTATATTAATACTATATTCCACCTTTTCAGCTTTTTCTTTATTTCCCTTAACATAATCTTCCATCTCTTCTGTTCCCGATAATCCATAAAAGAGTGGTGTCACTGCAAGTAACATAATCATCATTGCAATTACAATACCCATGAGAATGTTTCCGTAGTTAATTGTAAACTTGCTGTCTTTTATGTATTTTTCAAGTAAAAAGCCAATTACGAAAAAAATTACACATGTAATTAAAATTTCTAAAATGTCTTTTCCCACCACATTAAATTGGGCATCTGAATCTGACAATACTATAACCCCGTTTCTTATTAAAAATAGTATTCCCATAACTATTGCCAGCAATACTAATATGCTCTTTCTTGCAATGGTTGCTGTAAGTTTAATCACCGCTGTTAAGAACAGGAAGCCAGCCAAAATGTAAACTGTTATACCTAAGATAAATTTTGCATTTATTTTTGTGAAAACAGAAAAGTCTGTAGTAGCGCAAATAATAAATATAACAAATTTTATAATTAGTACGCACACAACTTCAAGCAATGAAAAAATTCCTAAAACAGTAATGTCGCTTAACCAGCTTGCAACATATCTTGTTACTCTGTTTTGTGGATACATACCAGTTGATTTCTTAAAAATATTTGTATTATAGGAAAACACAATCATTAATATTAAGGCTGCAAAAACAAATACCCCTTTCGGAAATTCCACTGCATAACAGTGATTTGAAGTATTTTTCATCATTAATACTATTTCCCAAAAATTCAAAATAAGCATACCTATGGTTATTACTGCCAGACCTTTAATGTAACCTGATAATTGTCTTATTCTTAATTTGTATAAATCCTTTATATTTCTTAATTCTAATTTTTCCATAATTCCTCCATATTTTCACTATCCGTTTTTGTTGTCTTAAACACGTAATATTCTTCAGCTGTAAGATTTTCAAAAGCTAACTCTTCTTTAACTAATGCTTCCCTTATGTTATCAGTTATTTCTTCTTCAACTACTGCCATTGAATTTAAAGCCCCGATGTTTTTGTATAATACATTTTTTCCTACTATGTAATTCTCAACTTTTTCTTTCTCCCCGGTAACTTTGTATGCCTTGTTTCTTATTTCATCAAGGTCCCCATCATATACAATATTGTTATTATCCAAAATCACAATATGGGATAACATATTTTCCATTTCCCCTAACATATGACTTGAAACTAAAATCGTTCTTGGGTGCTCAATGTAATCTCTTAAAATCACATCATAAACTTTTCTTCTGCTTACTGCATCCACTCCCGCAACCGGTTCATCTAAAATTGTAAGTTCTGATCTTGTTGCCATTGCCAGACAAAAATTAAATAAACTTTTCTGACCTTTAGACAAATGTTCAATTCTTACCTTTTTATTTAATTCAAATAATTCCAATAATTTTTCTGCAAATTCCAAGTCGAAATTTTTATACATTAATTTATAATCTTTAACTATACTTTCTAATTTTCTATTTATATAACCTAATTCATCTGAAGCATAAACTATTTTGTTTATTACATTTATTTTATTTATTTCTTCGCCATCATATAATATTGTTCCCTTATCAGGTAGATTCTTTCCAGCCAACAATTTCATTAATGTTGTTTTTCCCTGACCGTTTCTGCCAATTAAACCAATAATATTATCCGGCTGTAATTGTAGCGAAAAATCTTCTAATACTTTTCTTCTTTTTGACATATACCAAAAGGATATGTTTTCAATTTTTATTTCCATTATTCACTTCTCCTTCTACATAATTTGATTTTCTAATTAGTCTTCATATTTTCTTGTTATGATTTCTATTAATTCATCCTTTGATAACGACAATTTCTTTCCAAGTTTTATTAAATTGTCAACTACCAGGTCGATTTCTTCATGTCGCTTACGCTTTGTAATCATTTCAATTGCATTTTCTGATACAGTCATAGCCTGCCCCCTATGTTTTATTAAAATTCCACGATTTACTAAAAGATTAATTCCTTTGGCAGCCGTAGCCGGATTAACACGTAGTTCCTTAGCTAAGGTTACCTGGGAATAACATGTGCCACCTTCTTCTATCCTGCCTGTTAGAATGTCATCTTCTATACCATCAGCGATTTGTACATAAATGGGAATCATGCTGTTTTCATCAATTCTCAAGCTTTCTCCTCCTCTCTACCACATTACTGATATAATGTAGTATAGTTGTATTGTTGTTCATTGTCAAGTAAGAAATTTCTTATTATATAAGAATAAAATGACATCTCTGCAACTACTTTGTACTTCCCCGGTTTAACATTTTTTATATTCCATACTTGGACAAATCCACTTTTCCAATAAACATCTTCTCCAACATATTTCACTTTAATAGCATAGTAACATTCAGTTCCTTCCCTCTCATTATCTAATGTTTATTTCGTTTTGAAACAGGTGTTTCGTTTTTCAAATATGTTTCCCACACATTCATTCTATCGTCTTCATCAATTTGTCTTATTACCTTTGCTGGAATTCCAGCTACAATACTATTTGGTGGAATGTCCTTCAAAACAACCGCCCCGGCAGCCACAATACTATTTTCTCCAATTGTAACTCCACCTGAAACTGTAACATTTGAACATATCCAGCATCTGTCCTTTATAGTTATGGGTGCTGAATATTCAAGATCATGTCGTCCGTCAGGATAATCTGCATTTAAACGTTCTTCAGCGAGAAAAGGATGATTAGGTGTTGCTAATGTAACATTTGCTCCAATCCAAACGCCATCGCCTAAAGTAATAGGTGATACATCTAAAAATGTACAATTATAATTTATAAAACATTCCTCTCCCACGTGAATATTCACCCCATATTCACAATAAAACGGTGCAAAAGCACACAAATATTTACCCTTTGCAGATGGAATTAATTTTTCCAGAGCTTTTTGTTTTGCTTTTGATTTCCTAACCGGTATTCTATTAAATTTGTCGCATCTTATTAAACCTTTTTTATGTTCTTTTTCTATTTCCTTGTTTGAGGTATTGTATAGTTTTCCACTTAGCATACGCTCCCACTCACTTACCTCATTAATCATATCAAATCCTCTTTTCTATTATTTATTTACGCTATTACATGTGAACATATTATCATTCTTTAATGTTTATGTATAGTTTTCCATAATACGATTCTCAAAAAAATGTACAAAAAAATTAAGATGTTTAAGTATGTATAAAAAAGTGTCTTCGTCACTTCAACTCCCCTGCCCCTCAATCTTGAGGAGATTAGGGTTTTCTTTTGGATATGACCCTGTCAAGTGCCCATGCTGTGGCAAAAAAATGCTCTTTCTTGAACTCTATTTTGAATACAAACCAGTTCCGCTTATCGAAATGTATGAAAAGACTATTGGTAAATACCGGCATTTTCCATAGACTATGTTTTACTTATCTGTCTCCATATACTACAATTATCTTATATTTATTCATTGGAGGCTTACACATGGAAGATAAACAACTCGTAGCGGAACTTAAAAAAAAATACATAGAAAACCCACCCGAAGGTATGACTCCTGAACTCGTAAAAAACATGAGTGACAGTGATCTGCTGGATATGTCGTACTTTTTAAGTGAAGGTGACTACGATGATGAATATGATGATGAAGGTTTTTTCATTTTTTAACATACTCATCTTATTTCCCATACCATTTCATTTCAGGTATGGGATTTTTTCTATCCTGCATGATAACGAACTTTCCTATAAAGCAAGAAAGAATATCGCTTGCGATATTCTACGCACCGAGTGCGTGTTGTCATACAACTATTTTCTTTTCGCACTAGGGTGCATTCCTAGTGGAACGTATTTTATGTAATAAGAAATTCTAAAAGGATTTCTTATTACATAAAAAAGAAGCCTTATAAACTCTGTTTCCTTAAGAATCAAAAGTTTACAATGCTTCTTTTAATGCAAGATAACGTCTGCACATTACCTATAATATTCAGTTTTTAGTTAAATACTATTTCCTATAAAGAAAACATTAACTATTATTTGTTTTATTCTACACCTGAAATAATCCACTTGCCATTTTTAGTTGATGCAGAAACAATAAAACCGTCAAAGTAGAATAAACCGTCGTATTCTCCTTCGTCAAGACAGCTCTTGTATTTTTCCATTTTCTTGTAGCTTCCTACTTTTGCTGTTAATGAATCAAGTGACTTACCAACATACTTTTTAGCAATGCTTTTGTTTGAGCTACCTTTGTCTTTAGCTTTCTTTGTTGTCTTTGTAGTTGTTTTTTTCTTTACAACTGTTTTCTTTTTAGCAACTTTCTTTTTTGTCTGCTTTTCTGCCTTAGCTGCTGTTGTTGTAGGTGCCACTGTTGTTGTAGGTGCCTCAGTTGTTGTTTCTTCTGTTGTTGTTTCTTTTACTTTTTTCTTTTTCTTCTTTTTTGTAGTTTCCTGAACTGTTGTCTGCTCCTGTGTTGTAGGTGCCACTGTTGTTTCCTGTGTTGTTGTTACAGCAGTTGTAGCTTCTTCTTTGTTCCCTCCACATGCAGTCATAAATACCATTGTGGCAATTACTGTTGCCATTACACAAATTTTTCTCATTTTCTCTCTCCTCTTAAATCTTTAGTTTTTATTTACACAAACTCATATTACAAACTCCCCTTAGAGGTAAATGAATCTGTTATTTTACTCCTCAAGTTCTAGCTGTGTTTTCACACCTGAACTATAATACTGATTGTTCTTTGTAGTTATAACATCAATATCGTATGTGCCACCATCTATTAAAGAAGTGTCCAAATACATACCATAATTGTAACCTTTATTTTTTATTTTACTGTTAATTGGTGCCGGAAAAGCTTCAAAAACATACTGTTTATTCTTGCTCTTAAGTCTAATCAAAATCTTGCCATTGTCATCAATGTACTTCTGGTCAACCTGACCGCTTATTGGGAGATAATCTTCCATGTCACCAATATTTACAGTACCTGAATTTTCTTTTTCTACAACTTCTCCATTTAAAATTCTTGTAGGGGCTACCATGTATGGAGCTTCCTCAATTAATGAAGGTATATGTCTTTCGACTAACTCAATTACAACTGCCTCAGCATTATTTTCACTTTGCAAATTCATGTCATAAGGAACAGCCTTTGTAAAATAGCCACTTCCATATTCATCAGCTACAAACGGAATTAACGCATTTCCAAAAGAATCTCTATACATAACAATAGAGCCTTTCTTTTCCTTGTTTTCAGTTGCCATTGATATATCTGTTACTTTCTTAAAGTGAGATGTTACTTTATAAGTATGCTTTTTATCATACTTAACATTGTAATCCTTCTCACTACCTTTAGGAAACAGCATTTCATACAAATCTCCCGAAAAATCTTTTGTTACGCTGTACTTTTCATCTGAATAATTATAATGCTTCTTTCCTAAATTATTAAGTATAAAATCACATGCCATTGTTGCACCTTCATTGTTCCAATGACTGTCAAGTTTATGATATACTTTCTTACCCGATTTAAGGAATTTCCCTTTTAAATCAACAGTATTAATTTTCTGTTCCTTAAGCTGTTTCTTTAGGTAATAATAGTTGTTTTTATCTGATATCTTTACAAATCTGCCAGGCATAAATTCAGGATATAATGAATTCTTATTAGGTGCTACCACAAACAAAAATTTACCATTATTATTTTCTACATGCTCCTGTAACAGAGATAAAACTCTGCCACAAGCATATATTTGTCTGTCGGACAACACGTTCTGACCTAAATAATCATTAAGGGTTTCGCTAAAAAACAAATAACCTTTATTTCCCACTATTACTTCACTGTTTCCTGACTCCTTGAAAACATTCTTTTTTATTACTGCATCAGTCTCAATAAGCTGTTGACGAAATGCGAAATTATCCGAAAAATAATCACTTAACTGATTAAAGAAATCCATATTTACTTTTCCATTTTCTTTTACTTTTGGGAAAGTCTGAACTTCTCTTTTTTCTGCACTTATATCAGTTTTATAAAAGAACATTCCAAGTGATGGTAAACATATCATAATAAAAAATATTGCTATAAATATCTTTTTCTTCATGTTCACTCCTGTTAAAATCTAAAATAAATAAATGGATTGTAGGTTGCTGTTGCAAGTGCCACAACACATATTAGTAAAAATAAAATGTCTGCAACATAGATTAATGTTCCTGATATATTCTCACCACATTTATTTTTGATTACATTAACAATTTTTTCTCTTAACGGATAAGCAAAAGCAATTGCTAACAATATTATAAATACATAATATGGACTTAGTAACTGACCAACATAGCTTATTGATTTTAGCCCCATATTAAATCCTGTAAACATTGTCTTTAACATCTTAAGACCAATCATAACACTATCTGCCCTAAACATAACAAAGGCACAAATTACAACAATCCACGTAATAATGTTGCTTACTATTTTGTTTTTGATTTTGATTACCTGTCCAATTGTATCTTCAATTACATTTGCAACACCATGAATTAAACCCCATATTACAAATGTCCAATTTGCTCCATGCCATATACCTGTTAAAAAGAATACTATCATTTTGTTTAATTCAGTTCTAAACTTACCTTTTCTGTTACCGCCTAAAGGTATATAAACATATTCTTTAAACCAGGTTGATAAGGAAATATGCCATCTTCTCCAAAAGTCTTTTATACCCTTGGCTGAATAAGGGTGATTAAAGTTTTCCCTAAATTCAAAACCGAAGATTTTTGCCATACCTATTGCCATGTCAGAATAACCACTAAAATCATAGTAAATCTGAAGTGTATAGGTAATTGCTCCTACCCATGCCACAATAAAATTATAGTCACTGATATCTAGTTTAAAGATTGCATCTGCAACATAACCTGTCGCGTTGGCAATAATAAGTTTCTTTGTTAAACCTATGATAAATCTTCTAATCCCCTCTGCTGTTTTGTCAATTGTACTTTCACGCTTATTAATCTGCTTTGCAATTTCATTATATCTGATAATGGGACCTGCAATAAGCTGTGGAAAAAATGAAACATACAGCATTAGATTAAATAAATTCTTCTGCATTAATTCAGGATTTCTGTATACATCAATTACATACGATAAAGCCTGAAATGTAAAAAATGATATACCAATTGGAAGTGCAATTGCAGGAATTTTAATTTTTAAGTTACCTATGTAATTAACATTCTCTAATATAAAGGATGTGTATTTAAAAACACACAACATACCAATATTAACAATTACTGCTAACACTAAAACTATTCTTTTTCCAACAATACTTCCACTGTCACTAAACTTTCCTTCAAAAAGCCCAAATATATAATTAAATATGATTGAGGCAATCATAAGCAATACATAAACCGGCTCTCCAAAAGCATAGAATATTAAACTTGCTATAATCAGCAATATATTTTTTGTTTTTATACCCGGCAGTATAAAATACAACGCACATACAACCGGTAAAAATACAAAAAGAAAAATTGCCGAACTAAAAACCATAATTTTCTCCCGTCTGTATTTTATCTATTTTTGTAATTAATTAAATTTTTCTTTTATCTACAGGATGGCAACTAAAATTGCTATATGACAAATTATAATATTTATTATAATCTTTTGCTCTTGCAAAAAGGGCATCATACACTCTGCCGTTTAATTCCACCCAGGCGTGTTCTGAATCATGGGCAACATAAACTGTGCTATAACCACACTCATGAAGCATAAAAGCTAATGCTGCTGACATTGATACACAACAGCCGCTGTCCTTGTCAAAAACGTCATCTGCAAATGCAGACTCCCAACCTTTTTTGTGATAAATAGGTTTTAAAAATCTGTATCTTCTGTAAGGGACCTTTGCAATATAGTCAAAACATTTTCTTAACTTCTGAGCTTTTGTGTCACTTACTTTGCAAACTTTGTTTACAGTTTTTCTTGCCTTTATCATTGTGTTAATTTTGGCAAAATTTAATTTGTTTTTCTTTGCCCTTCCATACTTGTCCAAAGAAATACCATCTACTTTTTTCTTAATTGCCATTTTGCCACTTGTTCTGTCAAAATAATAGTATTTTCCTTTGTACTGTTTCCATCCGGTAACTACCACACCGTTTTTATCAAGTAAATATTTGTACTTCTTTGTTTCAAGAATTATGCTTTTTAGCTTTTTACCTGATTTTAAATAATACTTCTTACCGTCTTTTGTTACAAAACCTGTTTTTCCTTTTTTCTTTTTGCTTACTTTTTTAGCCTTTGTTTTTTTGTTTGCACTTAAAGTCTGAACATTTTTTGTTACTACACCTGCATTATTATTTTTTACGTTAGCCAATGTAATGTTCAACATGCCAATGCTCAGGCATAAAGACATTAATAGTGCAATTTGTTTTTTTCCTTTCATTTTTCCTTTCATTTTTCCTTTCAATTTATTTATAAAACAGGATACCTGTTATATACAGAATATACTCCCGGCATTCTTGCATATGATGTATAGTAGAAATGCCACATACTTCTTCCTTTTCTGTATCTTTCAAAACCCTTGTTAGGATCAAAAATATAGCTTCCACCGCCAATTTTCACTTCAGTCCATGCATGTGGTGCGCTTTCAATCACGCCTCTTACTACAGTAACATCAAAGCCAATTTCTTTTGCCATTAAAGCGAATTCTGCTGCATAACTGTAGCATCTTCCTGAATGTGTAACCAACATATTATAACCATAAGCTTCTACCCAGTTAGCTGCTGATGGCTGTACAAATCCCGGTTTAATTCTATATGAACTACTTCTTACCACATAAGAGTAAGCTTTTCTTATTTTTGTCATCTTAGAATCTTTAGAATTTGTGATTTTCTTTAAAGTAATGTAAGCCTGATATCTTGCAAGACTTCTTGGAATTGCTTTTCCCTTCTTGTCAAAAACATAGTATTTTGAAGCAACTTTCTTTGTCTTATTCTTAACCATCTTGTAAGTTTTCTTGTCAAAATAGTAATAATAAGATTTTACTTTTACTAAGCCCTTCTTTAAAACACCGGCTTTCACATAATATTTGTTTTTCTTGTACTTAATAATTCCTGTTTTTGTGCTTAATTTACCACTTTTTGTAAAATAATAAGTTTTCTTTCCGATTTTCTTAATTCCTTTTACCTTATATCCATTTTTGTCAAAACCATATTGTGCCTTTCCTACTTTGACCAATCTGTTTTTGGCGTATGACTTAGAATTAAAATAATATCTTGTTCCTTTTTTTGATTTTACCCAATAACTTTTCTTCTGATTGCCAGTTGTCTGATTATTAATTTTTGTAGTTTTTTCCGTTACCGGCTGTGTTGTTGTAGGCTGTGTTGTTTCCGCTTCTGTAGTTGTCTCTGCCACTGTTGTTACCTGTGGTGTTGTCACCTGTTCATCGGCGAATACTAACTTGTTACTAAATCCCATTCCTACCACAAATGCCATAGAAACGATTGCTGTGTAAAGTGCTTTTTTCATCTATCTTCTTCTCCTCTTTTTGTTCTTTATACTCTGTGTGCAAATTGTATAAATTTGCCACATAATATAGTAGCACTTTGATATGTAAAAGTCCATAAACTCAAAGAAAAAGCTACATACTTTTTAACAAAATGATGTGACCCCAAAAAGTTAGACTTTTATTGCGTAACAGGTTTTAATATCTGTT